>ENA-OOWO01000373-OOWO01000373.1-human-gut-metagenome-genome-assembly--contig:-NODE-373-length-30002-cov-17.727652_pt1 | contig 30002 bp, 32 predicted proteins | sample MGYA00241579_ERZ501327 | MGnify/ENA primary metagenome ERZ501327 (study PRJEB25962, sample SAMEA2042836) | human gut metagenome | biome: human gut; feature: human-associated habitat; material: faeces...
TGATGGTATCGGCGTTCAAGTCCTGCAATTCTTTGGTAAGGTATTTACTGATTTCTGTTGTCCTTGCTTCAATGGCTTCCTTGCTGGTATCCCATGAGTAGTAGGCTTTCGCAAAGTTCTTGACGAAATTCTCAATACCGTTGGTATCGTTCAATCTTAGCTGAATGATTTCTTTTTCATGTACCGTGTGGGTGTCAATGGCGGTAAAGTTCTTATACACACCAAAACTGGTGCTTGCCAGAAGCACCGCCCACAACAACAGGACAGATTTCTTATGTGTCCCGACTTTCATGGTACGCACTTTCTTATTCTTAGGTGCTTTCTCTGTTTTTTCTTTCTTCTTAAACATATTTCAAGTCCTTTCTATTGTTTGATTCTTCCGACACAAATGATGTGCTGTTGCCAGTAGGCAGAAGTCAAATCTGTATAGCCGATTGGATTTCCGGCATGATACATCTGATTGTTTCCCACATAGATTCCTACATGGGTTACATAGTCGCTGGTATTGTAGGTGGAATGGAAAAAGACCAAATCGCCAGCCTGTGCCTGTGACAACGGGATATGCTGGGTTGCGTCATACTGTGCCTGTGCGGTTCGTGGCAGGCTGATTCCGGCTTTTCCGTAGCACCACTGGGTAAGACCAGAACAGTCAAAAGAGGTGTTTGGGTTACTGCCACCATAGACATATTTCCAGCCTTGATACTTCAACGCTTCATTCATAACCGCCTGTACCGTTTCGTTACTGAACTGCTTTATATTCAGATATTGGTTGACCAGCTCCACATAAAACATATTCCCGTAGTTATAACGCCAGCCACCATTTTTGCTGACCGCTATCGGGTTCGTATAGGTCACTTTTGTACCGCCGGATTTATTCTTTGCGAAATTCTCTGCAAGGTTGAAGCTGTGCTTTTTCCCGTTCTTCGCCACATAGTCTGCATAGCCACCACCATAGTTATAAGATTGAATGACCACGTTAATGTCATTCATGCCTTTTGCTTTACAGGAAGAAAGCAGGGACGCAAAATATTTACACCCCTGCTTAATGGATTCTTCTGTACTTAATGAGTTTGGCGGTAGTCCCAGACTTTCGCTGGACTGCATGACATCGGTAGCCGTACCGCCACTTTCCACCTGTATGATGGCAAGCAGGACGTTCACATACTCCGAGATACCGTTTTCTCTGGCGTATCTTTCTACCATCGGCTGATGTTTGAGGACATCGGCTGACAGGTTCATGCCAGAATAGACAGGCGAATAGCTGTTTGAACTGTCGTCATCTTCGCCGGAAATCAATATCCCGAAAAAGAGGACGATGGAGAAAAGGACTGGAAATATCGTACCTATGATAAGGATACGTTTTAATCTCATTTCTTCCGTCCTTTCTCTGGTTGCTTCGTAACAGTCTTACGATTTTGTTTTTGGTTGACCTGTTTCTGTACGGTTGTTTTCTTTTGATTACTTCTGGATTCCGCTACGTTTGACTGATTCGTTCTGGCAACAGATTTGACCTGTTGTTCCTGTCTGATATTGGTTCGGACATTTTCTTTTCCAGCCTTGACTTCTGCATTTTTTATCACAGAAGAAGTAACAGGACGTTTCATATCCGGCTTAGTAACTGTATCGGTCTGTGCAGGTTTTGGAACAGGTGTGGCAACAGGGCGTTCATGGCTTCTGGTAGCTCCGGCTGTCGCTGATCCATTCGCATGAACTGTCTGTCTTGCTTCCTGTGCTTTCTGTAATTCCTGCTTTTTCTGTGAGATATTTTCCCTGTGCTGATTGCGTTTCTGTGTACGCTGTTCCTGTCTGTTTTCCCGTTCTTCCACAACGCCACGCTTAAAGTCAGATACGTTATCCTTTGCTTTCTGTTTTGCAGAGTGGACAGCATAACCAGCCTGTGTCGGCAGGTCTTTCACATTTTCTTTCAGTGAGGAAGCACTGTCACGGACTTTATTTTTCGTATCCATCACAGCACCTACCGCAGAACCAACACGGCTTCCCATGGAAACCTCATTATTCCTTTGTGGTCTGGCTGGCGTATTTTTATGTGTAGAACGAGAGTGATTATAAGCAGAACCAGCGACTGCACCAGCACCAGCTCCGACCATACTTCCTGTACCCACAGCCCTTGCAAGTCGGCGTTCCATACGTCTTGCCCTGTGTCGCATGAACACCATCGGTCTACGGAATATCCGGCGACCTATCTGCTGGCTGTCATTGGCATTAAGGCTGAACATACTCATTAGTTCTCCGAGCTTCATGTAGATTCCGGCAAAACAGATTATCTGCAAAAACGCCACCATGAAGAACGGATAGTCCGTGGAGATGTTGTAGAACATACTGGAAATCGAAAATGCCACGGTCACAATCAGTGTGATTCCGGCTCTTGTCATAATGGCATTGAACACACGGACAACTGCCTGTTTCGCCATATTTTCATAGGTTGGTATCATGGACAGTAAAAAACTGATAGGTAGAAACAGTGCATATATGATAAATAGTATCTGGGAAAATAACATCATTCCGGTAAGCAGGAAGATAAAGATTGTGATACCGAGATTGAAAATGAGCAGGAAGAACACCATACCCAGACGGTTGACGACCTGTGGAATAGTAAGGTTATCATTGTCGTTATCCTCAATCTCTGTTTTCACAACATTTTCCCTTGTTTCCCCATCTTCGTCTGACGGGCTGGCAGATACCAGAGCTTCCACACGGTCAGTCCCGATTTCTTCGGTATCGCTGTTCCCGAACTGCAACAACAGCCACGGTTTTTCTACCTGTATCGCAAACAGGCTGTCACGGATAAGGTCTACACTGTCCTTGCCTTTGCTTTGTGAATCTGGGAGCATGATTTTTGTCCCCAAGTCCAGAGAAGCGGTGCTGATGTCCGAACTGAAATCATTGATTTTCTGGATATAGTTGGGAGCATAAGCAATAAAGGACGCAGACACGATGAACACCACCACAAAGTTGATAACAGCGTGAAGTGCCTTGCTTGTTTCCCGTTTGAGAAGCCCTGTATAGGCGGTATAAACACCTACAATCAGAATGATAATGAGCAGGAATCCCACATAGAATCCACTGCTGGAAAATCCGTTTTCGGTTACTCCGGCAAGTGTCTGGATACTTTTCCCGATACTGTCAGCCATGTCATTGATAAAGTCCAGCTTATACGCCTGTTGCACCACATATCCTGTGGCATTGCTAAGATACAGGCTGATTGTCCAGACAAAATTTGTGATACAGTAAAGCCCGTACTGCACCGATTTTCCAATGCCGTCCAGCCAGTTCCACGGAAGCCAAGACCAGCTATTGTCCACATAGAAATCAAGCTGATAATTGGAAAGCGGATACTTTGAATACAGGTTGTCTGCATTGACCGTATCATCGACCAGTCCAGACGCATGAGCTACCGTCCCAAGCAGGGACAGCAGTACCAGCGTGACGGTCACGGAAAGCAGAACCAGTTTCAGTACATGGAATACCTTTTCTTTTGTGACAGATTTCATCATTCCAAATCCACCTCACTTTTTATCGGCGGTCTGGTATCAAAGGCATGGAGCAGTTCTACAAAGACAGGGTGTATCTGTACCACGCCGACACGCCCGTATAAATCCTGCATTAAGCATTGTCCGTTCTCCAAATCCCTCAACCGTTTCTGGTTGTTTTCGTCCTCACTGTCCAGTCCGAAAAACTCTAAGGTCTGTTTGATTTCATTGGTATCTGTGGAGCGGAACGCAAACTTTAAACCGATGTTATTTTTTAGGCTTTCTTTCGATACGTCCCCAGAGGATTGTGTCACGAAATAAACTCCGGCGTTCATGGCTCTACCAGCACGCACCAGCTTATTTGAGAGTGTTTCACCCTGTGCCACATTTAAGAACGCCCATGCTTCATCAAGGTCTACAATCTTAAAAATGCTTCGGTCTGAATGGATAAAGTCTAAGGCAAAGGTAGATATTACAATCAACATTGCCACCGATAATAATTCAATGGTCGTGTATTCGTCAAAAGTAGTATCTTTATCCGGCAGAACCAAATCCGCAACCTGTATGATATTGAGCTGGTTATCCAAACTGATAGTATTTTTCACTGTTCCGTCTGAAAAGAGCAGGTGTGCAAAATCATAATTTGTAAAACTGTCAATATGATTTGCGATATGGTTTGCAATAGGCGTATTTTCTTTCCGTAATTCTGTGATAACATTTAGCAATCCTCTGTGTTCACTTTCTGATACTTTGCTGATTGCACTGATAAGCACAGGGAACTTGTCTCCATCACGGGTTGAGATACCTGTTAAAAATGTTAAAATTTCTTTTGCCAGTGTAGCTCCGTCCTCTTTATCTTTCATAATTACAAACGGGTCAAGAAGCCCTGCATTTTCCTTGTCGCTGGTAAGATTTACAATGTTGATTTCCTCTGCAATCTCCGGTAGAGTTTCTTTCCAGCTTCCACGCTCACTTTTCGGGTCTAGGATAACTGCCTGTCCACCGAACAGGACGGAATAATATACTAGCAGGTTATTACAGAATGATTTTCCACCGCCAAGCGAACCTACAAAAGCAGAAGCCAACGCATTTGTGACCGTACCTTTTACCCCTTGACTGGCAAGGGACGGTTGCAGGTAGACATTTCTTCCTGTATCCACGGAATACCCGATATAGATTCCTATGTTTTCTCCCAACATCTGAGTAGCACCGAAACCAAGTCCGGCTAAAAAGTCGGATTTCACATACTGGATATAATCATTGATATAACGCTTGCTGGCTGGAAGAAATTCTCCATGCAGTCCCATCATATCTCCGGCAGGGCGAACCAGCTTCACATTCAAATCATCGTAAAAGTCCTTGACTTCATCACAACGGCGTTTCAGTTCGTCAAGATCGGGTGCAGACACCCGTATGACGTAACTTAACTTATACATACTTTCCTTGCTCTGGTCTAAATCTGTTTCCAGTTCATCGACACTGTCCAAGGCTTCCACCACATTTGAACTTGTTTCGTTTCCGGCTTGATAGGCGTGATTGTCCAAGTCCTTTAATTCCTTTTTCTTATTACGGACAGTGGTTAAGGCTTTCTTATTTCCGACAATCTCAACATTCATGGATGTATCCACAGGGAATGTGAACTGCTGTTGCTGGAAATAAAAGATTTCCGATGATGGGAAGTCCAGTTCTCCGACAATCGCATTGACCGTAAAGTAGGACACATAGCTTTCACTGTCCTCATGTTCCAGACGCAAATATCGCTGGCTTTCTTCCACCACGCAACGAGTAGGACGGATAAGGTCATAATACTTAATCAGTGTTTCTCTTTTTAATTTTCTTTTTGGAAGAGGATACACATAATCTTCATAGGCTATCCCGTCCCTGCCGTAGAGGTGTTCCATCAGATAGGCAAAATCTTTGGCTTCCAGTCGGCGGATTTTGAATCTACGGGAGATTTTGTTTTCCAGCAGTTTTTCCATCTTCGCATAACGGTTGATTTCATCATTGCTCATGGAAACAAAGTCATTCATCAGCGTGTGCCTTACCTCATTCAAAAACTCACGGAATGTCAGAAATACCGATTTTTTGATGTTCTTCAGATTGACTTCGTCCTCTGTGACCATGAGCTTGAATCCCAGAAAGAAACGGTAATCCACTTGATTGTCGCCTATCATGGATACAAGGGCTTCGGTCTGGTCGTCTATCTTTTGGATTGCTACTTCACGGAGCTTTCCAGTTACCAGCTTCTTTGACTGTTCCTGTATGCTTCGGATTGAACTTTCAGTTGCAATCTGCAACGCATGAATCTTTCCCTCACGGGACTGTGCGATAAGCTGACGGAAGCTGTCATGCACAAGGTATTTCTGTTCTGGGGATAAGAATGAATAATTGTACGGTATCAGCTCATAGTAGGCGAACACCTCATTGTCCTTATTCCAGACAAGGTTATTGTCGATATATTTAATCGGGAACATAGGTCACACTCCTTACTGCCGTGATAATTTCCTCAAATTTCTGCTTATGCAGGTTCACGGCTTTTCCGGCATAAGTCACTTTGGGACGCAGGGCATACAGAACCATCGTCTTGATGTAACTGTATGGCTTTTTCCCGTCAAAGGTTTTCTGTGACATAAACCATGTGAGGGCAACGGGAATCCCGAAATATTTCAAAAACGCACCCTCAATCATGGAAAGTGGCGGTACATCTGCAAACAGAATGATGATAAATTCCGTCAGCACGAACCATGTAATCTGGGTAAAGGTCACAGGGAATGGCAGGTTGACATCATTGATGGCATACAGTACCTTTTCCACGTTCCAGATACTTGTATAACTTCGGATTTTCTTCACTTGTAAATGCTCCTTTCTTCATTTTCCTAACAACAGGGACAGCCGGATTTTCCAGACTGCCCCCAAGAGAAAAGCTGACAGTAGCACCAGTGGCGGTGCTGATCTGCCAGCCCTTAACGCAGTACCTCACAGATACCAGCGTTTGTTGCAATAAATGTCCCCTCTATATCGAGGTCACGCCCGTAGGCTTCATAGTCGATATAGTTCTGTAAAGAGGACGGGATTTCTCCGAGTATCTGTTCTTCATCAATCAGATAGTAGGCTAAATCGGTCATCGTTTCACAGCCGGAATACAGAATGATGTCGTCCTTATGTTCCACCAGTTCTTCCAGACTTCCATAGCAGGATATAAAACTGTCCAAGTCGTCCAGCAGGTAATCCGGTAATTCTTCCAACTGCTCATAGATACGGTTCAGTTCTTCGATGGAAATGTATTCGCTAATCTCCATCGGGAAGTTGTCCGTATCATGGATTGCGTATTCTTCGTACTCTGCATTTAAGCCGATACGTTCTGCAATCACTTCTTCGTCCAACGGAAAAGAGAACCAGTCCCCGACCAGTTCTCCCTCATTGTACTTGCCAAGATTGGCTATATAGACTTGCATATCATCAATCATAAACGGTCACTTCCTTTCACTCATTGTATTCATAAAATCTGCCATGCACACACAGGAAATGTTCTGATGTTTCTTCCATATCTGAACAGTTCCAATGGTATGTAATATTGCAAAGTCCGGCTTCCAGCTCTTGCAGGTTTGAAAACCATTCTCTTTGAATTGCAGGTATATCTTCGTGTGGGATTTCACTCTCTGAAATTGCAAGGCAGACATTATTTAGCAAGTCGAGGTCTGTATCTTGCAGGATTTCAAAAGGAAAATCATAATCACTGATAAGATAACGGTCACTGTCCGGCGGTAAACCAATGGATTGTTTTAATGCTTCTATGTTGCAGGGAAGTGTAAACCACGCACAGCCTGTATCTTTTTCCTGTTCATCAAGATTGATAACAAATACTTTCATTTCTGCCATAAGCAATACCACCTGTCAAAGTTTGAACATACCGTTGTTGCAGAGAGCATAACGTCCTTTTTCTTCCAGTTCATGGGCGTAGGCTTCCAGATTAAAATATTTCTTTCCTTTTTCGGAAAGAGCAGAAAATTCAATGTTATGCTCCAAGCGGTAACGGGCAACGTCCATGATGTTGTGACACTCTGGATAAAACAAAAATTCTTCGGATTCCTGCAACAAATCCTCAACACCGCCAAAATAAGAAATCAAGTCTTTGTATGCCTGCTGAACTTCTGGCGATAAATCCGTGTAAGCAAAGTACAGCTTGTTTAATCGTCTGACAGAAGTTGTCCTTACAATGTCGCCAGCAAAAGGAAGTTTCATATCTGTGATTTGATAATCTTTGCTGTCAGCTTCCACGCCGAGCAGGTCACGGAACAGCTCATAATCAATGGGTAAATCAAACCAGCGAGAGGCTTTATCCTCTGCTGATTTTGTCGTTTCAATCAATACGCTACATTCTTCCATCGTAATTCAGTCCTTTCTTCTAATTTTGAGTATAAAAAAAGCAGTCGATCATAACTGAAAGACTGCTTAACTCTAAAACAATATTAAAGCGTTTCTTCTTTTAAATTCTGACTCAAAAGGGATTTTAACTCTTTTACATCATTTTCAGACAAATCATTTTGATTAACAAGAACCATTTCATTTTTTATTGTTCTGATATATATGTAATTTCTGAAAAGCCCCCAACATTTAAAGGCGTTCCAATGATTAGTCCCGTTACCAATATCAGAACTAACTGCAACTCCATCGGTATCAAAACAATATTCACGTTTTCCCGAAGTCAGTTTATTATCCATCTTTGAATGAACAATATTTATTACTTTTTTCTGAAATGTGTTAGCTCCGTTTATGATAATCCAGATAAAGAAAACTGAAAATAATAATCCAATAATACCATAGCCAATACGACTATTCATAAAGCAAAGAATCGTGTATATTAACATTATGACAGCCATCACAGACGATAACCCTGTTGCAAATTTACGTTTCTTTACATTTTTATCACTGGCTAAAACGATTTCTTTTAAAATATTTTGTTCTTGCTGTCCGATTTCAATACTGTATCTAACCATAATAAGAATCTCCTTTAAACATTTTAATGATATTAGTATATTACCACAAGTTAGTATATTACCACAAGTTTGTGTTCAAAATGTGGGATTCTTAATTTTACGCTCCAATAATCTTATTGAATAACTGTAACAATACGTCTTTTACGCCGGACGCATTGAATACAAGACCAACGGCTACTAAGGCAACTACCAAGAATCCGATAAGTTTGGAAAACTCACGCTTAAATCCCAAGTAGATACCGATAACCACAATCGCCATAAGCACAAGGCTCTGTGCATTGCTTAAAAACCAGTTATAAAGGTTCTGTCCAAAATTCATGCTTTCTTTTCTCCTTTCAGTTCCATCATTTTTCTATCAGACTGTCTGCCAGCCTGTAAAATACACATGGCAATCACGCCAACTGTTCCCCCTAAAGAGAAGAACAGGAAATCAAATAATAATCGTTGCATTTTTCAATTCTCCTTTTCCAAAATCACATCTTCGGTAGCTGTGGTCTGCTGTTCGATTATCTTGTAGTGCTTTTCCGTCAGTTTCGTGGATTTACGGATTTCTTTCAGATAATCAATCCCTGTTTTCGCTGTGATTGCTTCCAGCATTTTGAGTGTCGGGTCAACCTGCCGTTGAATCCAGCGTAGGGTTCTGTCCAGTGTGTAGGGTTCGGGTTTGGTCGTGAGCTTTAACGGCTCTCTGTTTTCCCCGATGAACCACGCCCAGCGGACAGATAATTTCCAGTCGCTCCGTTTCTTGTCTGCTTCCTTATCCACAAAGCGTACATAACGGTTGATAATAGAAAATGCCGTCCGTTCAGCGTCATAGTAAGTCAGCAGGTCACGGACAGCATAATAAGCACGTTCATTTTTTAACCGTATTTCAAATCTGTTTTTTATCGGTGCTTCCTCAATGGGAATTCCAAGTTTGATGTACTGCTCATAGCTTTTTTCATAGACACAGAAGTACACCTCACTTTTCAATGAGCCGATATAAAGTGTATAGCCCATACCAGCCTTGTCCTGTTCCTCATGCTTGACCAGTTCGCCGGAAGCATAGGACTTAAAGGAACGGAACACCGATACACATTCCTCATTCCGGCATTTTTCGGTCAGTTCTGGAATATCTAACATTCCCGTATGGTCATTGATGGCAAGGTCAAGGCGTTTCATCACACCACCGTCCACCAGAGCGTCCATAAGGAAATCATACCAGCTCCGTTCCTGTGCCAGCAGATAACTTTCAAACTGGCGACAGCCTTTTCCTTTCAGTTCCAGCAGGACACCTTTTTCTTCATCGGGAGAAGTATATACGAAAATATCTCCGATGTAGTAGTGTTCTGTATAACTGTAATGCCCGAAGTCCTCATGTATCATGTACTGAATATTGAGCTGTAAGATGTCCTTAATGATGTGTCCAATATCCAGTGTCGGAAACCGTATCCTCACATAATCAAACAGCATGGTAAGCGGTGCTTCTGGATTGAATTTTTCCAGAGCTTCCAAAAGTTTCACTTTCATTTCTTCTGTGACCGCCACCTTGCCGGATTCGATACGGCTTAAATGTTCACGGCTGATTCCAGCCATGACCGCAAGTTTCGTCTGGGATACACCGTACTGCAAACGTCTGTCTGCAAAATCCTGTATCCACTCTGTATCATTCAGTGCGATACCCCCTTTACGAAAAAACTGTGACATTTTATATCCGATGTCACAGCAGTAAAAAAAGCTACCAAATGCTTGATTTCAGCCAAGAATCGGTAACTTTTGTGTATGTTTCCTTGTGATTTGTGCCCCTCTGTTAGATACCGAGGGGCTTAATATATGCTGGCGTGGCTACCGCCACACCAGCAAGGCTAGTCCGTACCTGTGGCTTTCGCTTCGCACGCCACCTGTCCGTCCTGCCTTATGTGTGCAATCAGTCCATTTCCAGAGTAAATTTTTCTGGATTGTCCACAATATTGTATGTGCCGTCTATCTGGTTCTCCTGCCGATAGGAAAAGCTAAATGCCGAGTTGCCGGATTCAGCGTCTTTCTGGTTCTTGTAGACCGTAACAGAAAGTGCGTGGGGAATCTGAATATCATAACTGAAACGGACACTGTGAAAAGAGTTGTCCCTGCATTTTTCAAATATTTGTTCCGCACATTTCTGTTGATCGGTCACGACCAAAGTGTTGAGTATGACCGACACCCGTAGCTCATAATGGTTATCAGAGCCAGAGCCAGACGAAGAAGATACGTCCATCTGTCGTCCCCATTGCAGGTAAAACAGGATTCCTGCCAAGAGCAGAAGTATAGTGATTACTATAATTATTGTCCGTTTTCTTATCATTTTAATTTCCTCCGTACACCTGTATTACAGTACAAGTGTAGAGCAAAACAGCTTATTTTTCAATACAGCTATATTTATAATTTGATTAAAAGACGAGGTAAACAAAAATGACAGTATACATGGATTTAGAAAATCTTCTCAAAGAAAAGAATATCAGTAAAAACAAAGTCTGTGAAGCCTGTAATTTACAGAGGACACAGCTCAACAACTACTGCAAAAATAAAGTAACCAGAATCGACTTCTCCATCTTAGCAAAGTTGTGTGAATATCTGGACTGCACACCTAATGACATCTTGAAATTAAAGTAAGGCTTCGGATTGTTCGAGAGCCTTTTTTTCTGTTCTCCTTTCTGCAAGTTCCCCAATCATACCCAAGAAATCATAGCCTTTGGGTACAAGGGGAGTGTAAAATTCTGATATGACACTTGTTCCCACATCACAGTATCCACGCCCTTTAATTCGCTTCTGAAAAAATTGTTTTTTCACATCACTTCCAAAGAGCATACCGTAACCAAGTTCACTCATGCGACCAAGCCCCACACGGAAGTTAAAGTTATCTCTGATACCGTCCCCGAAATATTTTGCGTCTGGACGCTGGCAAGCCACAATCAGAAAATAGCCAGCCTGTCTGCCAAGCATGACGATTTTCTTTAGCTGGCTTAACAGGGCGGTACTTTCTTTTGTTGTGAGCATTTCTAGGAAAGCCACATATTCATCAAAGATAAGGAATTGTGGAGAAAGTCCCAGATAGGCATAGTTTTCTCCTGTACGGTAGTTCGGGTTCAGTTTCATTTCTTCCGAGCGTGTGACCATGCCCTCATAAAAGGTATTGACGCAGTCAATCATATCGTCTTTCGTGTGGTAGACATTTCCCATGACCGTTCCCAAATCTGCAAGGTCAGCGTTCTTCGGGTCAAGAATATATAAATCTGCATTGGTTCTAAGCAGTGCTTCAATGATGGTCAGTAGAAAATAGGTCTTTCCACCACCTGTACCACCGCAGATAAGGGCATGGGGAAGTGAATCATATTCCCACACCAGATTTTTCATTAACCGCAGACCGCCGTTTTCGGCAATCACTTCATCAATCGAAATACGGTTCGCTATCATATCATAGAGCAGGGTGTATTCGATATAGCCGTCATGCAGTGTCTTGTCGGTCAGCTCACAGTACAGCCCCGATTCCAACTTATCCTCTAAGGACAGGAGCTGTTCTTGATATTTTCCCATTGTGATTTCACACAGGATATGGAGCAAGCCATTGTCCATCTGGTAGTAGATTTTGGGAAACCATACGATTTTTTCTCTTGATCTGCTTTGCAGGTCAGTGAAAAAACCGCTGTCTTTGGTGTTTTCCGCTTCATACCATTTATTTTCCAGCACCATACGAGCCAGCTTTTGCCTGTGTAACAACCGCTTGATACGGTCATATCCGTAACGGTAGTAGAGAAAAGCGACCAATGCACAAACACCAGTCGCTATCAGAACCGTAATGGAATTGTAGGCAGTCCAAGTAATTCCGGCATGGAGCAGGTTAAAATCTTTCCAGTCGGTAACAAGAAGCTGTCGCAGGTTCAGTAACAGGAACACCGCAACGAACAGAAGCAACAGCCAGCCGATACAGAAGTGATAAACCAGTGATTTGTCACTGGCACGAATCCTGTTACCTTTAGATTTTTGCCATACTTTCATATAAACTCCTTTCTTTGGACGTAAGAAAAGCAGTCAATCATGTAGACTAACTGCTTTGTGAATATAAGTATTGAATTATAAAACTGGAATTTATCTATATCCAATATCTTTCTACCATTGATTTATAAGGTTCATCTATAGCATCAATTTTTATTGATGTACCATCTAAAACAATCTTTTTTAATTTTGTTAAACCACTTAAATCTGGTAGTTCTGTAATATATTTTAAATCTTGAAGTTTTATAATTTCTAAATTTATAAGTTCGCTAATAAAATCAATATTATCTAATTTGCTTATTCTCCATAGACCTATCTCTTTAAGAGATTTTAAATCTTTCAAATCATCTAAGTCATTATTTGAATTCCATAGTAATTCAAGTTTTTCTAATTCTAAACATTTCATAAAATCAAATGATTTTAATTTTATTCCTCTAAGAGATAAAGACTTTAATGACTTCATTTCTGACAAACATTCAATATTCTTTTTTGCTTTTTTACCTAACCAAAGTGTATTCAACTTATCATATTGTAAAAGCCATTTACAATCAAATTTTATAGAACTTCCCATGGTATCTGCCATAATTAATAATTCTTCTATATCTTTAGATAAATGATTTATAAAAGAGTAATCTCTTAAATCAAAGGCATTAAGATATAAACTTTTTAGATTTAATTTTGTAAGGACATTAAAATCTAAGCCATTTTCCCAATCACGCAAATGACAATCAATACGCAACCTTCTTAAATGAGGCATGTTTTCTAAAAATGAAATATCACAACGATTAAGACTGGTAATAGAGAAAATACGAAAATCTAATTCAGGTTTTTTCTCTAATATTGAATCAATTTTAATAAACGCTTCTTTTGGTAATGCTTTAGAAATTTGGATTACTTGAATTTTATCATTTGAACAAATTTCAGAAATAAATTTATCATCTATATCTTTATAGCTAAAGCCTCCTACTAAAACTCCTTTTCTAGTTTCATCAGAAATGTTAATAAAATTATTTCTTATCCAAGCTCCCATAATTTCACCATCCTTACAAATACCGATTTGACTTTTTTATATTATATCAATTACATTTGAACAATACAATGAAAATCCCTTAGTTACAGACTTATTTCTTCGGCGGTTGCTGTGGAGCATTGTTCTGTGAATTTCCGGCATGAGTGCCTTTGTTCTTCGGAACAATGTCGTCTGCTTTTACATACCAGTCCACATCTGCACCACGGTAATTTGCATTGGCTACCGTATCTGCAACAGGATTGATAAGTTCCACTTCGGCGTTGTAGTCATAGTCCTTTAACGGAACAGTCGCTGGAACGGACACCTGTATCATGCGTCCCTGTGTGTTGCATTTTAAATCATAGGTACGTTCCTTGATTTCTTCACTGACCGTTCCATCTTCATTCTGTACATGAACCTCACGGCGTAATGCGGAGAACTTCAACACTCCGAAAGTCTTTTCTTTATCAATAACGATTCCATTTGCTAATCTCATAATCTGAATACCCCCTTATTTACTTTCTGCTGGTAACATATCGTCTGCAAGTAAGATGTAATTGACAAATCCACGTTCCCCGATTTTATAACCATCGGTAGTAATTCGTGGGTTGATAAGTTTTACTTTCTGCTCCGGCGAGAAATGTTTTTCGCCAGCTTTGGCAGGAAGCGTCACAACTACATCATCAGCTCTCTGCACATCAGAATACAGGTTGTAGCTTCTGGTAATGACAGCCATACGCCCGTTGATTCTCTGCTGTTCCGTAGTATTTTCTCCGGCAAACTCCAAGTTTCCGAATGTCTTTTCCATGTTTGGTACGACAAATCTTAATTCCATAAATGATTGACCTCTTTTCTTTCTGTTTTATTTTCTTTCCTGCTGTACTTTGTGGGGAGCTACACTCCCCACGCCCCTAGTGGACTTCACGCTCCCGTAAACCAAGTGCTTCACGGGAGCGTGAAGTTGCAAAAAGGGTGGCGACCTTGAACGCTCTACCAACCGCTACACTACCGCCTTATGATTTCTTTCTACGGCGTTTGAAATAAAGCATACCGCCAAGCCCTACGCAGGAAAGACCAAGCATGGCAAGATAAGCATAGATATTGGTATTGTCGCCTGTTTTTGGGCTGTCACTTGTCTTAGTAACCGTAGATGGTGTATCCGGCGTGTCGGTATCCTTTGGTGTGTCTGGGATTTCCGGCACTTCCTTGATTGTCACAGTCTGTCCATCGTCTGTAATGTCCTTATGTTCCGTCACTTTCTTTGGTTCGTCTGGATTGGTCATATCGTATAACTCCTCAAAGGTAACAAGGTTTTTACCACCAAGAGAAGAACCATCAAAGGTAAAGGCAATCTCAACCGTCATTTTTTCATTGTCGGCTGTAAACTCATAATTATTGGATACTTTCTTTCCATCAATCAGAAGTTCTGCATTTTTCTCTTTTAACATCTGCCAGCCGGAAAGTTTGTATTTTGTTCCAACTTCCAGACCATCTAATGTGACTTTATCCACAATCGTTACATCTTTTCCGGCTTCGATTTCTTTCTTGCCGTTCTTGTCCGTAGCGGTCGTATGGATTTTGATGATACGTTCTGTGATAAGAACAGTCTGTCCATCATCGTTGATGTCTTTATGTTCGGCAACCTTGACAGGCTCTTTCGGATTGCTCATATCGTACAATTCCTCAAAGGTAACAAGGTTCTGACCACCAAGAGCTGAACCATCAAAACTGTAAGTAATCTTAACCGTCATTTTTTCGCTGTCAGCAGTAAAGGTATAATCACTGTCTACACGTTTCCCATCAATGAGAAGTTCCGCATTTTCTTCCTTTACCATCTGCCAGCCGGAAAGTTTATATTTTCTGCCTGTTTCCAATCCATCAAGTGTGACTTCGTCCACGATCTTGATGTCTTTTCCGGCAACAATCATCTTTTCGCCTGTTTTCTTGTCGGTAGCTGTGGTATGGATTGTGATTTCTTTTTCGTATTCATCGGTAAGCGTACCTAAATCAATGGTCACTTTATTTCTGGATACGACTATCTCAAAAGCTGGAATCAGCTTAAATCCGGCGTTGGAATCACACTTTAATTCCTCAATCACATAGGTATCATAGAGTAATGCACCTTTGCTGTCGTCTGGTTCAGATGTCCCAAACCATACACCGTCCTCACTGGATTTTCCGGCATTGGTATTGACCTTGTGGGAAGCCCAGCTTGAAGCAGTAGAGAACTGACCGTTTTTGTCAGTAACTACAATATGGGATTCTCCCGTTGTCTTGCTTGTAATTCTGAATGGAACACCTGCAAGACGTTTGTGTGTACCTGCACCGATTTTTACACCCTCAATATCGCCACGTTTAATCTGGTTGTAGACAGAGTGGGATTTGTCGGTCAAGTCCACGATTTTTCCATCTTCCGTGATAGAAAAGTCGATTGCCTTTGCACCATCTGTCAAGTAGCCCTCTGGTGCTTTGCTTTCTTCTAATCTGTAATTTCCGTAAGGGAGTAAGTCAGCAGAAGTAGAAGCGATTCCGTCAATTCCTGTCTGAATTTTCTTGACAGTTTCATTCTTGCTGTATAATTTTCCCTCAATCAGTACAGGACTGTCATTTAAGGAAATGATATTAAATTCTGTGTACTGTAAGGTAGCACTTCCCTGTGCTTTGGTATCCTTTGTTTCAAGGTCACGTTTCTGGATTTTCACACCGCCACGGATAACCTTGTCGGATACGGAATACTGGTTGCTTCCAGAGAGTACGGCAAGTTCGCCATCTTCGGAAATCTGTGTAAGGTATGTTCCCTTAATCTGTTCGGAACTTCCGTCAGCCTGCATATATGCACCATCTAATAAGTAGCCGTTTGGTGCTTTTGTTTCTGTGACAGTAAGTGTACCAAGTGGCAGTACATTTTTACTGTCCTGTGTATAGAAGCTGTCGCCGGATACTTTGTAGCTGTCGGCAAGTCTGGATACATAATGGATAGTTCCGTCACTGTCTTTTTCGGCAACGGTTTTGGTTGTCCATGTACGGGTAGCTTTTGCAGGTAGATTATCTGCATTGTAGTATCCGTCATAATAGCTCCATGTGAACTCTGCACCCTCTAAAGAAGCAGTTCCCTGTGGAGTAGATTTTCCTGTTTCCATGTCAATTTTGAATAAATCAATCAAAGTCTCTGTGACCTTTGGAGTGTCAGCAACAGTTAATGTCGCTGTTTTTCCAACTTCCACATTTAAGGCATGGACAGTAGAATCCAGCTTGTAACCTTTTGGTGCGGAAAGTTCTTTGATGTAAACTGTTCCGGCTTTTACCTCAACTTCTTTGGTATCGCCGTTTCCATCGGCAGTAAGTGTGGCAAGCTGGCTGTTACAGCCCTTATCAGAATAGACACCAAATGTCGCACCCTCAAAGGAATAGTTGGCATTGCCATCTGTGACCGTTGGATTGGAAGAAGTCTTTTTGACCTTTGCATTTCCTACATTTAACTTCGCCCAGAACTGTCCGATGTCCTGTCCTTCGCCAGTATAAATGTAACCGCCACATTCATAGCGTCCCTTATTTGCTTTCACAAATGCTTTCGCACCAGCGTACACTTCATTTTGTATTGTCTGTGAGATTTCATTATAAGAAGCTCTGACGTTGTCACACTGCCAGCCGAGCTGTTCACTCAATCTCTGCCAGACAACACACTGTTCCAGCAAATACTTCTGGTTGTTATTCAGTCCGGTATGAGTAGCGGTATATTGCTTGACGTACTCTAAGGAAAGAGCAACGTCCGCAATCTGATCACTACTCATGCGTGTACTTGCGTCAGACCTTGTTTTATATCCATTCTTGAAATTGGTATTGATGTCCACGCAGTAGGCAGTTTCGCCCTCAACTTTCATGTGTCCCTCATGAAACGTAGATTTGATAGAACCATCATTCATAACGTGTTCAATGTAGCCGACACGTTCTGCTGATTCTGTCCAGTATTGATTGCCGGAAGCATGAACCGCCGTCACTGGTAATGCCGTGAGAATGGTTGCAAAAGCAAGCGTTCCTGTCAGCAATCGCTTTACTAGCTTATTCATATTTTCTCTTTCTCCTTTCGATTTTGGGTATGAAAAAAGACGCTCATTTCTGAACGTCCTTTAACTTAATTAAATTCAACCTAACGGGTATCTTGTTTCCATGTGATAAATGATTTTAAATACGATTGTAACAAATTATCAGTAATTCCCGAAAAAGTGGTTGGTTTGCTAACAGCCTGCTAACACTCTAAAGGATATAATTGAATATTAGAGTTTATTAACAGAGTCGTTGTGCAAGCCCCTTTTCCGCTTTTTGGGGCGTTAAACGTCCCTTACAGGATAATCGAACTACTGCATACTAACCGCCACAGGGAACTCCTAAGCGAAAGGTCGTAAGTTCAAATCTTATCTGGGACGCCAGCTAACAACGCCGGAAGCCTTTATTTTCAAGGGTTTTCGGCTTTTTTTATGAATAGGTAAGAAGAAACTCTTTCACTGTATGAGAAAAAATTCTATTCCAATTGGGACAATATCAACTCGGACACATTGAGACATTATCACATTGGAATCAGATTATCGTAAGTATCCTGATTTTATATTGTCATTATCATAATCTCGTTGTTAGGGATAGAAATGTTTTGAAGAGTGGTGTTGGATGAACGTTTCCTTCCCTTTCTTTTTTGCACATAATAACATAAAAAGGCGTTACAAATAATATGAATAGTATTTATCTGTAATGCCTTTTTCATTTAATTTGAATAATTATGCGCCTTTTAGCAGTAAATAAAGTGATGCTCAACACTTTGAAAAGGTTGAAGCACCTGAGAAGATTTCCGTCATTCTTATTGAGCCGGGCAGGTATCCGAAGCTCATTGAAATCGAGGATACACTTGAAGCAATGCAGTCTCTTGTGGAAGGCGATATTGAAGAATATATGCTATTCGATGATGAAGTTGCTATTATCTGCAACGAGGAAGGTAAGATGAGAAGGCTTCTGCTTATTCGAACGGTTTATGAAGATAACAAAGAAATGGTCGATATTATTGCGAGTAAGTTCTTTATCTGTTATGCATTGATTGAGTCGGAAAAATTCCTCAGTATGCCAAGAGAACTCGCTCGAAAGTACGGGGAAAAGTTCAAGTATCCCAAAAGGATTTATCAGATAATAGACGGTATTGAAGCAAAGCCGTACAAGCTGGTCTCAAAGGATATGAAGAGATAAATGTCAATCTACGGGGCAACCCTGAGTGTCTGCATAATCTTAGCCGGCATGGATAAAATCAGTGGTAATACTGGTTTTTCTTTCATAAAAGTATTGTTCATCATTTCTCCTACTTGGAACATGTTATAAGATATTTTTGTGGCGATACCATACCGTTATTACGAGAGCAATGAGCATAGTGGCGGTTTCCGCAACAGGAAATGCAAGCCAGATTCCGTTCAGTTGGAATAATTTGTCCAGACACCATAAGGCAGGAACAAGGAAAAGCAGTTGCCTGCATAATTGAATCACCATGCTGGAACCTACTTTTTCAGTCGCCTGAAAATAGGTGGAAATCATGGTAGAGAGACCGCAAAACAGATAACTTGCCGCCATAATTCGCATAGCGGATATTCCAAAGGAGCGCATGGCTTTTGACGCTGTAAATAGTTCCAAAAGCTGCATCGGAAAGAAGTTGACGGTCAATGTTCCCAGTATCATCATACCGGAGACCAAAGCGGTTCCGTATCGGAAGGCGGAGTGCAGCCTATCTCTGTTTCCTGCACCGTAGTTAAACCTCATAATAGGCAAACAGCCCTGAATCAAGCCGTTTACTGTCATAACAATCAGCTGCTGTATCTTAAAATACGCACCGAAGAATGCAATCGCTGTATCGGAATATGCCACCAGAAAAAAGTTTACAAAAGTCACCATAAAAGAACTAAGGGCATTCATAATAAAAGATGGCAGTCCAAGGGTGAAAATACGGCCAATCAACCACTTTTGCAAATGAAATCCTTTGAGTTTTATCTGAACTTTCTGCTTTTTTCCCAGCAGCAAGGCAAATGCCAAAATCATGGATAACAAATAGCCCGCAACAGTAGCCACCGCAGCGCCACGGATTCCCATAGCTGGAAAAACACCAATACCAAAAATTAGGAGTGGGTCGAATACAAAATTAACGACCACTCCTGCAATCTGGAACCACATAGGAGCAACCATGTTCCCGGTAGCCTGTATCATCTTCTGGATTGCGATATGCACCATGTTGGGAATTTGCATGAACGAACATACGCTCATATAGGCTATACTCAACTGATAAATTTCTTCATTATTGGTGAATGCCCCAAAGTAGGGTTTCATAATAAGTAATGCCAGAAGATTGAGCAAAGCACCAACTCCAAAGGCCAGTAACAATCCATGTGTGACGGTGGTATTTGCCTCATCCTGCTTTTTCTCCCCAAGATATCCTGCAATCAGTACATTCACGCCGACACCGATCCAGATAGACGCCGCATTCATCAGTGTTGTAATCGGGAATGACAGAGAAACAGCCGTTAGTGCATTCTCACTCAACCGCGCTATAAAGGCACTGTCTATCAGATTATAGGAATATTGCAGGAACATGGAGATTAGTGGCGGTATCGACATTTGCCAAATGAGCCTTCCAACAGGAGCAACCGCCATTTTATTATCGGTCTGCATACTTTTCCTCCTCTCCATAAATTGTCCGGCGCAAAAAAATTACGCCAGACAGTAGAACATTAAATTCGAACAATATAGTTTTGTTTGCGTGCTGCGGGTTGGACGGCTTCCTGGGCCGGATAACCCAATGCAATCGCCCCGACGCCACGTAAGGTTTCCGGTAGCTTCCACTCTCGCAGGAGAGCCTTGCCACTTTCACTGTCAAAAATCTCACGTTCACGATGTACCCATACAGTTCCCAGGCCAAGGGCATGGGCAGCGAGCATCATATTTTCAAGGACGCAGCTTCCGTCCTCAACAAAGGTGCTTGCAGATCCATCTGCCAAAACCAGGATCACGACAGGTGCACCATAATAAGGGTCTGTGTTGCTCCCCATCACTTCTGCGTTTAGTTTTGCAATCTCTCGCCTATATTTGGTGTCTGTAATTGCAATGATGGTTGGAGATTGATGTCCTCCTCCGGTAGGAGCGTAAGTCCCTGCTTCCAGGACTGCGTTCAAAATCTTGGAAGGGACAGGTTCTGATTTATAAGCTCGTACACTACGGCGCGTCTTAATAAGAGACAAAAAGTTTTTTTCCATACAGATATAGTCCTCCATTCTGCTGATATTTCCGAGATACAGGCAACAAAAAAGCCACACAACTACCCCAAGATAGCTGTGTGGCAAAAAGATGACCAAATCCGGAAAAGTCCACTAAAATTTTCTTCTGCTATTGTAGCAAACTTGAAAGAGATTATCAAGCATCAATAATCACGCAAGGAAAGATATCGTAGCATTCGCTCATTTTAATGACGCTGATGATATCTGGATAGGATTTTTCGTTTTCCCAATTTGAGATGGTCTGACGACTTACACCCAACAATTCAGCAACCTATTCTTGCGTCAGCTTTTTTTCAATTCGTGCTGCCTTGATTTTGCTTCCAATATCATACTCCATGCCACTATACCTCCTTGCACTTTTATTGTAGGAATAACATCCACTATTGTCTATCAAATAGCTTTGACATTACTTATTATGCGTGTCAAAATCCTTTTACATCTGCCAAATCCGATTTATGATTCTATTCTTCATTTAAAATGTTTTGTAATTCTTCTTTGCTTGGTAATACTGTTTGGAATTTACTCGCAAAGATTTGATTATTATTTTCAGGTAAAGTCATTTCTACAATGGATTGTTTTTTGTCTTTACATAGAATAATTCCAATTGTATTATTTTCATCTTCAAGTTTTACTTTACGGTCATAGTAATTCACATACATCTGCATTTGTCCAATATCTTGGTGTTTCAATTCTCCGATTTTTAAATCAATTAATACAAAACATTTCAGTATTCTATTGAAGAACACTAAATCCACTTTGAAATGTTCCTCATCAAATGTTAGTCTAACTTGTCTGCCTACAAATGTATAACCTTTACCAAGTTCAAGTAAAAATTGTTGTAAATGATCAATAATCTTATTCTCTAACTCAGTTTCGGAATATACAGGTAATTCTGGTAATTGTAAAAATTCTAATACATATGGATCTTTAATAGCATCTGCTGGTTTTTCAATTATTTGTCCCTTTTGTGATAATAACATCACTTCATCTTTGTTTTTACTTAACGCTAAACGTTCATATAATGAAGAATCATATTGTCTTTTTAGTTCTGATAGACTCCAATCATTTTTAACGGATTCGATTTCATAGAAATGTCTTTCCTCGATGTTAGTGATTCTCATTAGTTTCAAATAATGTGACCAGCTTAGGTAAAATTTACGTCCTGTAGCGGTGACGGGGTAGTTTTTGAATTGGGGAAACACTGTTTCCCCAATTGAGTCAGTTTTATAGATTGTATAAAACCTTCTCATTAATTTTAGGTTGTCAACGGAATATCCCTTGCCATAACGCTCAGTCAAAAAGGATGATAAGTTTCTAATTATATATTTACCGTATTCAGCTCGATTATCGCCATTTTGTTCTTCTTCAATAATCATTCGTCCAATCTCAAAATATGTATAGACCATAGCAATATTCACAGCAGTCTTAACATTTTTTTTAGCTTCTTCGATTAATGAAGAAACTCTATCTAGAAATTCATTGCTTACTTCATTCATATGTAATACACCACACTTTCCGGATAATCTCATTATACCTGCATTCATCATTTGTATCTATATAACAATAAATAAAACGTTTTTTGTTAATCGTTACAGACACGAGAGGGTACTAAAGTCCATAGAGACCCGTGGTGTATAGGTCTCTTAAGTTGAAAATTGTAAGTTCAAATTTTATCTGGAACCCGAGTGAATAATGTTGAAAGCTTGTTTGAAGTTCGTTTTCTTTAAATGAGAACAGCACCTGGTAATTGTACCAGGTGCTGTTATTTTCCAAATAAATCACTGTGTGTTTCTGTTCGGGATAATGTCAAGACGAGTAAATTATTCTCAATACGATAAACCAATAGCCAATCTGGCAGAATGTGGCACTCACGATGCCCAGCCCAGTTTCCAGCTAAAGCGTGATCTTTATTTTTCTCTGGAAGTTGTTCATTATTTGCAAGTTTGCGAATGATATCGTCAAGAAGGTCGATATCAAGATGGCGTTTCATTGCTAGCTTGTAGTCTTTTTTGAATTGACTTGTCCAAATAATATCCAGCTTTTTTCTCATTCTTTCAATGCCTTTAATGCCTCCTCTACATCAGAGTAGCGTTTTACAGATGGATCACGTGCGATACGTTCTGCTTCTAGCATTGCTTCTATTGTTTCTTTATTTGGTTGCTTTAAGCGAACATCAAAAGGGAAACCACTGACACGAAGTGACTGACGAAGAAATACATTGATAGCTGTGTTAAGGTCGATTCCTAATTCACCATACATTGCTTCGCACTGTTTCTTTATATCGCTGTCTATACAGACAGTAAAATGAGTTGTGTTAGTCACGAATATCAACTCCTTCTCTTTCTTTTGCACTTATATTATATCTTATGCATTGGATAATCAATCTGTTTGATGGAGTATCCAAAAAATAAAAGTATTAAAACCAATTTTATCTAATGAACGTTTATTCTTTACAGATCTTTATAAGGATGGTGGTGAAATGATTGTTGGAAAAGGTGCTGTAAAATCAACAATTCATAAATACATAAATAATTTGTAATATTACAAGTGCTACATATGAGATTGTGTAGCATTTTTTGATTTCTATCTTACCTATCCATAATTTAACTTGTCGTGAATATAAGATGAAAATACGCAAATCCCCGTTCGTATAAGTGCCAAACATACGCAAATCCCCGTTCGTATAAGTGCCAAACATACGCAAATCCCCGTTTGTATAAGTGCCAAACATACGCAAATCCCCGTTTAAATACATGTGATGTTTTGAAATGACCCTTGTAAGTGATTCATTTTTTCTATTGCTTGTGAAAATAATTGTAAAATATGTTACAAGAGAGGTGACTGAAGAAATGAACTTTATAGATCACGCAATATCAGAAATCGCAAATGGTGAAGACTTTGTACAGGCAATGGCTGATATATATGAATATCCAGAGGTAAGAAGTGAATTAGAAAAGTATCCTTCGTGGATTAAGAATATTATTGCTTTTATTGATTGTGATACGGAATTAGGTATGGATGGATTAGATCTAAAATCATATGCTGATGCTGTGAAAGTATTTGATGAGATAGGACTTATAGAAGAAGCAGAAGTACTTCGTGGTTGTGATAATGATATCAGAAGAGAATGCAGAGAAATGCTATGAGAGATTAGTTATTAATAATGATTATGATGCTTTCTGGGATAAGGTATATGTTTGTATTGATAAGAATACATATAATAAGTATTTGGAGGAATATGCATAAATCCATTTTTTGGAATAAGTCTCTTTTGTATAAACAACTTTTACAGATTATGGTACAATAAATAAAGAAATATTTTGAATATATTACTAACTTTAAGTGAAATTAAAGTTTAATTGTAATAGTAGGGGATGTTGCAAGAGAAAATGAGAAAGTTAAGGTTTTATGGTTTGTTTTAATCTAAGAGATCGGAGAAGAAGATATGAGAAAGAAAACTACAAAGAAAACAACTACAAAAGCTGCTGCTGTTAAGGAAGAAACAGTAACAACAGCTGCTAAGGATACAACAAAAGAAGCTGCTCCTGTAAAGGAAACAGTTAAGAAAGCTACAGCCACTAAGACTGCAACTAAAAAAGAAACTCCTGTAAAGGAAACAGCTACTAAGGTAGAAACAGTAGCAGAAGCTGAACCTAAAAAAGAGACAGCTAAGAAGACTACAACTACTAAGAAAACAACAGCTAAAAAAGCAGCTGCAAAGACAGAAGCGGTTAAAGAAGAAGCTCCCGTAAAGGAAACTGCTAAGAAAACTACAGCTAAGAAAGCTGCTCCTAAAAAGACAACTGCTAAGAAAACTACAGTTTCAAAAACAGAAGCAGTTAAAGAAGAAGCTCCAGTAAAGGAAGCAGCTGCTAAGGTGGAAACAGTAAAGGAAGCTGAACCTAAAAAGGAAACAGCTAAAAAGACTGCAACAAAAAAAGCAACAACTAAGAAGACTACAGCTAAAAAAGCTGCAGCTAAGACAGAAACTGTAAAAGAAGAAGCACCTAAAAAGACAACTAAGAAAACAACTGCAAAGAAGACAACTAAGAAGGCTACAGCTGCTAAGAAAGAAACAGTTAAGAAGGAAGAACCTAAAGTAGAAGAAACAGTTGCTCCTGAAGTTGAAAAGAAGGTTGAAGTAGAACCTGAAGTAGTTGTTCAGGAAACTCCTGTTGAAGAAGCACCTGCTCCAGCTCCAGTTGATTTAGGACCACGTAGAAGTGTAGCATTCATTGGTTCTGAATGTTATCCATTTGTAAAGACAGGTGGATTAGGAGATGTTATGTCTGCTCTTCCTAAGAGTCTTGCTAAATTAAATTGTGATGTTAAAGTTATTATTCCTAGATATAAATGTATTCCTCAGAAGTTCCAGGAAAAGATGGAATATAAAGGTTCATTCTCTATGGACTTATGTGCAGATGGTAAACAGTATTATGTAGGTATTATGGAATACCAGGAAGATGGCGTTGTTTATGATTTCATTGATAACGATGAATTCTTCTCTTGGGGTAATCCATATACTAACCTAATCGATGATATTCCTAAATTCTGTTATTTTGGTAAAGCGGCTCTTGCAGCACTTAACTATTTAGATTGGACACCTGATGTTGTACATTGTCATGACTGGCAGGCTGCATTAGTTCCTCTATACTTAAGAACATGCTTCAAAGACAGCAATGTAGGACGTGCAAGCTGTGTACTTACTATTCATAACTTAAGATTCCAAGGAATCTATGATAGAAAGACTATTCAGTACTGGTCAGGACTTCCTGATTATGTATTCAATAAAGACTGCCTCACACAGAATTGGTTGGATGCGAATATGTTAAAGGGTGGTATTACTTATAGTAATGTTGTAACTACAGTAAGTAATACATATGCTGGTGAAATCCAGACTGAAGAATATGGTGAAGGTCTTGAAGAACACTTAAGATATCATCATAACAAGCTTGTAGGTATCGTAAATGGTATTGATACAGATATCTGGAATCCAGCAACTGATAAACTATTAGCTGCACCATACGATAGTATGAATGTTATTGAAAACAAGAAAGCAAATAAGAAAGCTTTACAGGAATCATTAGGATTACAAGTAGATGATCATAAGATTGTCATTGGTTTGATTTCACGTTTGACTAACCAGAAGGGTCTAGATCTTGTAAATAGTGTAATTCCACATATTATGGATGAACATACACAGGTTGTTGTATTAGGTACAGGTGATGCAGAATATGAAGATGCATTCCGTTATTATGAAAACCAGTATAAGGGTAACTTCTGTGCTTATATTGCCTACAATGAAAATGTAGCTCATAACATTTATGCAGGATGTGATGCATTATTAGTACCATCTAGATTTGAACCATGTGGATTAACTCAGTTAATTAGTATGAGATATGGTTCAGTACCAATCGTAAGAGAAACTGGTGGATTAAAAGATACAGTACAGCCTTATAACTTATTTGATAACACTGGTAATGGATTTACATTCGATCGATATGAAAGTGGTCTTTTATATGATGCAATCAATCGTGCTAAGACACTTTACTTCGAAAATAGAACATACTGGGATGATATGGTAGTTCGTAATATGAACAAAGATGTCTCTTGGGAACAGAGTGCAAAACACTACAAAGATATGTATGTAGGATTAACACCTAAATATTAATGTAAACAAAATGCAATGTTAGAAATCTAACGTTGCATTTTTTTCTCCCAATATAATTATTTATCTCCCAAAAATGGTATCGATTTGGGAGAAAAGAGATAGAACTTGGGAGATAATCTTAATAACTATTAGACAACATATAAATTACTTAGGGATAAGGAGAATAAGAATGAAATAATTATTTCATAGAACAAGTGTTAGAAAATATCTAGATAAGAAGGTAGAAGATAAAAAAATAGAAATGATGTTGAAGGGTGCTATGGCTGCACCATCTGCAGGAAACCAACAGCCTTGGGAATTCTATGTAGTTAAAAATAAAGAAACAATAGAAAAGCTATCAAAAACAAGCCCTTATGCATCATGCTGTGCATCTGCACCTCTTACTTTTGTTGCATGTTATCGTATTAACTGTAGAATGCCTGAATATGTCCATATTGATATGAGTGCATCAGTAGAAAATCTTCTATTAGAAGCAGATTCACTTGGACTTGGTGCTGTATGGTTAGGTATTGCACCATTAAAAGAGAGAATGGATGCAGTGCGTGAAGTATTAAATATACCTGAAAACTTAGAAGCTTTCGCAATTATTGCATGTGGATATCCTGAATCAGTGCGTCATCAACAGAATCGTTTTGATAAAGATAGAATACATTACGTGTTATAAAAGCACATTTTTGTAGATGAATCTAAGAAATTTTCAAAATAATTGAGTATGTTTCTTATAGGAGGAGTAATCTGTTAGGAACTCGATTTACAAAATCGCTAATATAATATATAATATTAGCAAGAATGTAAACATGAGGTGATATCATGGATGAAATACTTAGTTATATGAATAATGGTGTTTTGAATTTAAAAAGTTTAAAAGAAGTGAATTTGTCTAGACAGTCTATTTATAATTTCATTAAGAGAAATAATATGGAAAAGGTAGGACCAGGTATTTATATCTCAAAAGAAACATTAGAAGATGAAGCCTATGTATTATCGTTACGTTGTCCAAAAGGAGTGGTATCTCACGATGATGCTTTGTATTATTATGGTTTAGTGGATCGAGAACCTATGATTCATAATATTACGATGTATTCTGGCTATAATCCAACTACCTTAACTCACGCTGGCTATAAAGTGTATACTGTAAAGAGAGAACTATTGGATTTGGGTAAAAAAACTGTTGTAAATCAATTCGGTCATGAGATTCCAATGTATGATTTAGAAAGAACAGTTTGTGATTTGGTAAGAAATAGAAGCAATTTTGAAATACAGGATTTTAATGCTGCATTAAAATCCTATGTAAAAAGAAAAGATAAGGATCTAAACCGTTTAATGTTTTATGCGAAGACATTTAGACTGGAAAAAATAATTAAACAATATATGGAGATATTGTTGTAATGTATTTGACTCCTGCACAAATAAAAGGAAAGATCAAGAATTTAGCTAAGAAAAATGGTACAGATCCAATTGCTTTGTTGAGAATATATATGATGGAACGTTTTCTGGAGCGAATAAGGTATTCAAAGTATAAAGATGATTTTATAATCAAAGGCGGAATATTGGTGACTTCTATGATTGGTATTACAATGCGTTCGACAATGGATATTGATACAACAATACGTAATTTTGATTTAACAAAGGAAGAAACAACGAAAATTATCAGCGAGATTAAAGATATAGTTCTTGATGATCATATTGAATTTGTTTTGAAAGACGTGTTAGATGTTATGGATAATATGGAATATCCGGGGTTAAGAGTTCATATAGATGCAAAACTTGAAGAACTTGTGGTTCCGATTAAAATAGATATATCTACAGGGGATGTAATCACGCCAAATGAAATAAAATATGAATATCCATTGTTGTTAGAAGAAAGAACAATACAGTTATGGTCTTATAATTTAGAAACACTGCTTGCGGAAAAAATACAAACAATCCTTTCAAGAGGAGTTTTGAATACAAGGATGCGTGATTTTTACGATGTGACAACTCTTTTTGGATCTTACAAAGAGTCCATAGATTATGATGATTTGTCTTTGGCATTTATTAAGACATGTACGAAAAGAAAAACTGACTCTCTGCTGCGAGATTCTAAAGAGATAATACTTTCTATTAGTCAAGATTCAACTTTACAGAGATTGTGGAAAAGATATACTCAAAAGCATAAATATGCAAGTTGCATAGAGTTTTCTACTAACATAGAAACACTAAACTATTTGATTGATAAAATTATTTTAAGAAAGGGGCAAGTTCTTTTTTAGTGCGTCTGAAATATGAAAAGGTTATTCACCGCCATGTGGTGAATAACCTTTTTAGGTGGGAATATACGAAAAAGAGCTGTAACGCTCAAGGTAGTAGTAAATACTATTTATTCGTTACAGCCCCATTTTTTTAGTGGTGTTAATTTGAAAGATATAATTTCTAATCAAAAGTTACTGTCCAATGATCAGATTGATAAGCGTCAAAACACATCAGTATTTGTTCTTTGTTACATTTATGTTCAGCTAATTCTGGAAGTTCTTCTTTAGAAAAATATCTACTTTCAGTTGTTTCTATATTTTCAACAAACTCTCCACCTAGTACTTCACATAAGTAGAAGATCTTTACAACACCATAAGCATAAGGTGGAAGGTTATGCTTATCTCTATCTTGTACAGATATGACCTTTTTAACACAGACATCCAATCCTGCTTCTTCTTTAGTTTCTTTCACTACATTATCAGCAGGAGAAAGATTAAATTCACACCATCCTCCAGGAACAGACCATTGCCCTTTCTCTTTTACAAGAAGAATCTTCCCATCCTTGAATATAGCTGCACGAGTGTCTACTTTTGGCGTTTGATAGCCTACATCATTACAGAATAATCCATGAATCTTTTCGGTTGGTACATCTGTTCTTGTTAACATCATTTCTGCTGCAATCTCTCTTATACGCTGATAACGCTCTTTATCATATACATCGTGTCCATAGAAAAGTCCTGCTTGTGCAAGGCTCTGTAATTCTTTTGCCCATTCTAATACTTTGTCCATAACTTATGCCTCCTCACTATTTCTTGTTAATAGTATAGCACTGAATAGGATCCATTAAGCAGATGTTATATGAAAATATTATTATATTATATTTGAAAATAGTGCTGTGGAGGTTCTCTCTTTTGGCATGAAACATTATACACTTAATGATTCTTTCAAGACAACAGTCTAACGAAGGTAACATTATAGATGCTGATGAAGTACTTGAAATGATTATGAAAAATACGAACTTTAAAAGAACCTGCTCATTTGAACAGGTTCTTTCTACATAAATGACTCCACTACATAGAGTCTCTTTTCTTTCTTATTCCATAGCATGATTATTTCACTATGGTCTTTATGTGACTTATACCAATAGACACAATCTGCATGCTGAGGACGACTTATTGCAAGTACATTGATCTCATCGAGCCATTTATTGGTAGCATCTATATAGTCCCCATCATAGATGGTTTCTGCCACTCAAAATGTGATTAAATATACTCACATCGAGATAATGTAAGTTCTCAC
>ENA-OOWO01000378-OOWO01000378.1-human-gut-metagenome-genome-assembly--contig:-NODE-378-length-29872-cov-13.223195_pt1 | contig 29872 bp, 31 predicted proteins | sample MGYA00241579_ERZ501327 | MGnify/ENA primary metagenome ERZ501327 (study PRJEB25962, sample SAMEA2042836) | human gut metagenome | biome: human gut; feature: human-associated habitat; material: faeces...
ATTATATCTGCTTGCCATGCAGAGGACGCCGGTTCAACTCCGGCATGTGGCTCCAATTTTTAAAATTTCATATGCCGCATTCGTATAATGGCTATTATATCTGCTTGCCATGCAGAGGACGCCGGTTCAACTCCGGCATGTGGCTCCATTGAAATCAACTAGGCTAACGCCTAGTTTTTTTTCATCTTACAATACGATTTCTACAACTTAATAGGATAAGATGTTTAAATATAATCTATTATGTTATTATTTTTTTGACGGAGGAAGACTATGAAGACAAAAATTGAATTGATATCAGAAGAAAATGTTGAAGAAACAATAATCAGATGTCATAAAATGACAGATGAAATACAAAATATAGTCTCTTATATAGAAAATGAGAAGAAAATCATAGTATATAAAAGGGGAACTGCTTATCCTTTAAATATAAATAGTATTTATTATTTTGAAATTGTAGATCAAAATGCATTTGTGTACTGTGAGAAAGAAATATATGAATCTAAAATGAAACTTTATGAATTTGAACAAGAAACAGAAGGTACATCATTTTTTCGTGCTTCTAAGTCACTTATTATTAATGCAGATAAGATTGATTCTATCAAACCTTCCTTATCAGGAAGATTTGAAGTTGTACTAAAAAACAAAGAAAAACTCATAGTATCTAGACAATATGTATGTGTACTTAAACATATGATTGGATTATAAGGAGAAGAAAAATGGATAAAAATGAAATAATACATACAATAACTATTCAATATTTTGTGATTTATACCTTATCAATGTTTGCGACAATCTTGTTTTGTCATATAGATCAGCCTCAAATAAAAATGCTATCTGTATCTTATTTAGGAGAGGTGGCAGTCTTTTCTTTTCTTGCCTGCCTTCCTACGACTATCTATTATTCTAAGTCTCAAAATGTATTAGTGAAGACTATTCTTCATACAATACTCTTAGAAACCATTCTTTTAATTGCTGGATATCAAATTGGTATGTATGAGGATGTCTTAGGAGGATTACTGTTCTTTTTCACGATACTTGTAGTAGATATTTTAGTCAGACTATTTAATTATTTGAATGATTGCCATCTTGCAAATGAAATCAATAAAGCTCTTAAGAGTAGAAAAGGGTGAACGTATGAACAGTATTGAAATTAAACATCTTACTAAAAGCTTTGGTGATACTAAAGCAGTAGATGACTTAAGCTTTAGTGTAGAAAAGGGGACTTTCTTCTCTTTTTTAGGTATTAATGGTGCTGGTAAGAGTACTACTATTTCTATGATATGTGGTGAACTTACGAGTGATGCAGGAGAAATATACATTGAAGGCAAAGATATTAAAACACATATGGATGAAGCAAGAACTACTATAGGTGTTGTTTATCAAAATTCTGCATTAGATGATGTACTCACAGTTTATGATAATCTAAAGTATCGTGCTGCTTTATATGGTATTACAGGGAATTCTTTTAAGAAGAAATTAGAAGAACTCTCTATATTATTAGATTTCAAAGATTTTTTAAAGAAACCTTTAAATAAGCTATCAGGAGGACAAAGAAGACGTATAGATATAGCTCGTGCTCTTATTCATGAACCAGAACTTCTTATCTTAGATGAACCAACAACTGGTTTAGATCCTCAAACAAGAAAAATATTATGGAAAGTTATTGATAATTTAAGAAAAGAAAAACATATGACTGTATTTCTTACGACTCATTATATGGAAGAAGCAGCTGAAGCAGATCAAGTTGTTATTATTGATCATGGCCGTCAAATAGCTTCTGGAACACCACATGAATTAAAACAGAAATATGCTTATGATTATTTAAATATCTATCATGTAAAAGAAGAGGATATCAAGTCTTTAGGACATCCATATACATATAATAAGGATCATTACACAATCCGTGTCAATCATCCGGGTGTTGTGAAAGAAATGATTCTTCAAAAACCAGAATTATTTAATGACTTTGAACTAGTAAAAGGAAGAATGGATGATGTCTTCTTAAATGTAACAGGAAATAAACTCCTAGGAGGTGAACAATCATGAAACAACTTTATCATCTCACATTAAGACATACAGTATTATTTTTTAAGGATAAAGGACGCTTCTTAACTGCTTTGATTACACCAATAGTCTTAATTGTCTTATATATGACATTTCTAGGGACTGTTTATCATGATTCGCTAGATAGCATAGTTAAGTATTATTCTGTATCACAAAAGACTATTGATGCTTTTGTGAATGGTTATCTCTTTTCATCATTACTTGCAGTGAGTTGTGTCACAGTATCATTCTGTTCAAATATGATTATGGTACAAGATAAAGCAGATCATAAAATAAAGGACTTACTCATAGCACCTGTCAGTAAAACAACATTAGCTCTTAGTTATTTTATTTCTACTTTACTTATCACTATGATTATTAATATCACTGCTTTACTTGCATGTTTTATTGTATTAGGTACAAGTCACTTTGTCTTACCAGTAAAAGATATATTATATTGTTTGCTAGATATCTTTTTACTTACTTTGTTTGGTGCTTCTTTATCATCTATTATTAATTATTTCCTTACAACACAAGGCCAGATTTCAGCTGTCAGTAGTGTAGTGAGTGCAGGATATGGTTTCTTATGTGGCGCTTATATGTCCATATCTCAATTTACACCTGCAGTACGTGCTATTATTAAGATCTTACCAGGAACTTATGGAACTGCACTTATTCGTAAGCATTTATTAAATAGTTTATTTATTAAACTAAATACAAAGGTTCCTTCTACGATCATGAATGAAATTCATCAAAGTTTTGATACATCATTTACACTTATGGGACATACAATTACAACGAGTATGATGTATTTGATTATGATTGGTACATGTTTTCTTTTATTGTCTGTATACATTTTACTGAATCAATTCAAAAAAAATATGTAAAATTGATGTAATTTGATACATAGGATTGAAAAATATGGGAAATAGTTTAAGATGTTTTTTGTGGAGGAATTATTAAGTATTACCATGAAACTCTTAAAGAAATTAATTATACTTATTGCATTAGTTATTGTTTATGTATTTTCTAATGCAGTAAGTATTTATATATATAGTTTTAAAGATGAAGCAAGAATTGCAGATGTTGCGATTGTCTTAGGAGCATCTACATACAATGGTCATGCTTCACCTGTTTATCAAGAAAGAATTAATCATGCTGTTGTTTTATACAACAAACATCTAGTTAAGAAAATCATTACAACAGGAGGATATGGAAAAGGAAATCCTGTCAGTGATGCCTATAATGCAAAGCTTTATGCAATCAGTCAAGGTGTACCAGAAGATGATATTCTTACAGAAGACCAGTCAACAGTCACTTTAGAGAATTTAATCAATGCGAAAAAGATAATGGATGTCTATAATTATCAAACGGCGTTAATTGTAAGTGATCCATTACATATGAAAAGGGCCATGCTTCAGGCAAAGGATGCAGGTATTACTGCCTATACATCACCAACACAATCTTCTAGATATCGCACAAGAGATACCAAGTTTCAATTCTTAAAACGTGAAGTAATCAATTATATCGGTTATAAATGGTATCGTCTCTTTAAACCCCTTATCAAAGTATGATAGAATAGCATTAAGGGTTGAAGGGAGCTGTTTGTCGTGTTTATGATTAATACAGGATGTATATGCTGTGCAATTCTCGCATTAACATTCTTGTTTTACTATATAATTTGTACATGTCTTAAAGGATTAGGGGTTTATCGTATTAGTGCATTTAAGAATGTACCTCGTGAAGAAAGCCATTATTATGATAAGAAAAGAATCAGCCGTGCTCAAAGAAGTGCATTCAAGAAATGGTTTGTCATATTAAGTATAGGTACAATACTATCATATTATGTTAGTCAGTACTTTGCTTATATTGCGATTGGGCTATGGGCACTTATATTCTTTAAAGACATCTTTGTGAAAAAAGAGAACTTATTTCGTAACTATCGTATCTAATGCCCTTATAGGCCATTATTTTTTTAGATGACATTATGGAAAAACTATTATTTGTATTTATATGTATTTTAGGTGTTGTCATCATGGTCAAAGGTTTTGTGAGCCATTTTCATTATCGACTTAAAGCGACCCGCTGTTCTTTACAGACATCAGGAAAAATTATAGATATTAAACAAGAAGAATTATATTTATATATAATGACTGTTCAATATTATGCAGAAGGGAAGTTTATTGAAAGAAAACCTTCTATCACATACTTCCAGATGAAATATTTAAAAAACAATAAGAACGTTACAATAGACTATGATCCTACATCTTGTGATACATTTATTATAGAAGAAGACTTATTTCCTATACGTTTTACTAATTGTCTCATATTCAGTGGCTTTGTATTAGTGTGCTGTGCTGCTTTATTTATTATCTGAGGTGAATCATGAAGAAAATAGTATTACTGCTTCTAAGTGTACTTTTAACAGCTTGTACACCATCTTCAACTACAAATAAAAACTTTATTAATATTAAAGGTACAACCTTAGAAACACGTGTTCCCACACCCAAAGGATATATACGAGAACAAAGTGATTTTGCACATTTCTTACAGACTTATCCATTAAAGGAAAACGGTAGTCCTATTCTTTTGTATAACGGTAAAAAGAAGTGGAATCAAAATGCTCAAATTGCGGTATTTAAGTTACCGATAGAAAATGAAAACCTCCAACAATGTGCCGACTCTGTTATGAGAGTCTATGCAGAATATTACTGGCATACAAAACAATATGATAAGATTCAATTTCATTTAAGTGATGGTTTCTTACTATCTTATATGAAATGGAGAGAAGGGAATCGTGTTGTCATTAAGAATGATCATGCATCTTATGTAAAGAGTGCATCCTATGATGATTCTTATGAATGTTTCAAGAAGTATTTACGTATTGTCTTTGCTTATTCAGGCAGTGCAAGTATGGTGAGTGAATCAACACCAATCAAACTAAATGAAATAAGAGTAGGAGATGTTTTCTTAAAAGGTGGTTCACCAGGACATGTCGTGATGATTGTAGATGTTTGTACAAATAAAGAAGGAAAGAAGGCTTTCTTACTTGCACAGGGCTACATGCCTGCTCAGGAATTTCATTTATTAAAGAATCCATCACATGATGATCCCTGGTATTATGAAGATGAAATTAAATACCCATTTGAAACACCTGATTATACATTTGAGGAAGGCAGTTTAAGAAGATTATGTTATTGATGAATGTTTTTAGTGGTCACAGAATAGATCCATTACATATTAAGGAAGAGGATATATATCTAGAAGATATCGCTCATGCATTAAGTCTATTATGTCGTGGAAATGGTCATATTAAATATTTCTATTCTGTGGCTCAGCATTCTCTCAACTGCGCAAAAGAAGCACAAAGAAGAGGATATAGTAAGCATGTTGTTTTATCATGCCTATTTCATGATGCAAGTGAAACTTATATGAGTGATCTTATTACACCTATTAAAAAACAGATGAAAGAGTATCAGGTAATAGAAGACCAGCTTCTAGAAACAATATTTCAAGCTTTTCATATTCAATTAAAGAATGAAGAAAAATTAATTTGGAAAGAAATGGATCACTTACTGCTTGAAGCAGAATTAAAAGAAATGATGCCTTTAGAAGAGAATAGATCAACTGTCATACTGATAAGTGTTCCTGATTTAAATGAACACTATTATCGTGAGATAGAAGAAGAATTTAAGGCTTATGCGCTACAATTATTGGAGGATTTATAATGAAGATTTATGTTACATATAAGTTTTTAACTAAAGAAGACAGAGATGCTTTTTATAAAGCAATCAAAGAGAATCATATTCAGGAATTATCTTTATCTGATGAAGGATGTCTCAAGTATTCTTATACACCTAAAGATGATACTGTTCTTTTTTTAAAGGAAGAATGGGCATCTCAAGACTTACAGTTAAAACATTTAACTCAGCCTCATATGGACTTGTTGAAGGAATTAAAGAACCAATATCTGTGTCAAACAACAGTGCGTCATGGCACTGCTTGTTTAGAAACTGAACGTTTAATATTAAGAGAATTTAAAATAGAAGACGCAGATGATATGTATCATCATTGGGCTAATGATGAAAAGGTCACTCGTTATTTGACTTGGCCACCTCATCAAAGTATAGAAGACACAAAGCAGTTACTTTCTTCCTGGATTCAGTCTTATGAAAAGGGTGATTCTTATAACTGGGGCATTGTCGTAAAGGATAAGAGTACACTCATTGGAAATATTTCTGTTACAAATATTGATCATAAAACAAATACAGTAGAAATTGGCTATTGTATTGGGCAGGCTTATTGGGGTCATGGATATGTTGCAGAAGCACTTAAAGAAGTTATTTCTTACTTATTTAAGGAAGGGTATGATTTAGTACGTGCAAGACATGATAAAAATAATCCTCATTCAGGTCGAGTGATGCAAAAAGCAGGTATGAAATATGAGGGAATCCTTAGAAAATCTGCAAAAAATAATCAGGGAGTTGTAGATGATGTTGTATACTCAATTCTTCCTGAAGAATTAGAATAGGAGACTATATGGAAGTTAGAGAAATATGTTTGGCACATGTCAAAGAGATATCGCAATTATTTAATGAAATATTCTCTAGGGAACCATGGAATGATGAATGGAATGAAGAGGACCTATCTATTTATATGCATGATTTAGTAGGTAATCGCTTATCTCTATCTATTGGTTTATATGATGGAGATCAGCTTATTGGAATAGCCCTAGGTCGTATTAAACATTGGTATAATGGCAGAGAATTCTGGATTGATGAATTTGGAATTATGACGGATGAACAATCTAAAGGACTCGGTTCACAGTTTATGGACTTAGTTGTTGATTATACAAAAAAAAGAGGAATAGACCGTATTATGTTGATTACGGAAAGAGAGTTTCCTGCGTATTACTTCTATCAAAAAAATGGATTTAAAGAACAATCATCACAGGTTGTCTTCATGAAACAATATTAAAGAGTTAAGTACGTATTTTTCTGTACGTACTTTTTTGTCTTAAAAAACATATAATTTGTTCTTTTGATGACAAAATGTGACCTATAAATTACGTATAATTACTATCATTTGTAAAATGGAAGCGCTATAATAGTAGTGGTTAAAATGTATTGTAAGGAGATTGATAATATGAAACTATTAGAACCAATTAAAGTAGGCCCAATCACATTGAAAAACCGTATCATGTTCCCACCAATGACAACTGGCTATGAAGAACGTGACGGTTCAATTTCTAAACAGAGCTTCAACTTCTATAAGCGTATTGCAGAAGGTGGCGTATCTTATATCGTACTTGGAGACGTCGCACCAGTAAATACTGTTTCTCCAACACCAAAATTATTTAAGGATGAACAGATTCCAGCTTATAAAGAATTAGCTGATGCATTACATGAATTTGATTGTAAATTAGGTATTCAGATTTTCCATCCTGAATATGATGTTCAGGCTTTAGCTGAAATGTTTAAGAAGGGTGATATGCAGGCGGCTCGTGCTAAATTACATCATGATATGCTTCATTTCACTGATGAAGTAACTCCAGAAGCATTAAATACAATTCTTAAAAAGATGGGTGAATGCGTAAGACGTGCGTATGAAGCAGGTGTAGATGTAGTAGAAGTTCATGGAGACCGTTTAGTAGGTGCTTTATGTTCTACAGTATTAAATCATCGTACAGATGAGTATGGAGGAAGCTTCGAAAATAGAACACGTTTTGCATTACAGGTAGTAGAAAGCATTAAAGAACATGCCCCTCATATCTGTATTGACTATAAACTTCCAATCATCACTGATAACCCATTAAGAGGTAAAGGTGGATTAAAGATTGATGAAGCTGTTGAATTTGCTAAAAAGCTTGAAGAAGCAGGCGTTAATATGATCCATGTTGGACAGGCTAACCATACAGGTAACTTGAATGATACTATTCCAGCAATGGGTACACAGCCATATTGTTTCATGCAGTCATATACTAAGAGAGTTAAAGATGCTGTAAGTATTCCAGTATCTGCAGTAGGACGTATCGTAACTCCACAAAATGGTGAAGCATTAATTGAAAACGGTGTATGTGATATTGTTGGTTATGGACGTTCATTGTTAGCTGATCCTGATTATGTTAAAAAGATTGAAGATGGACAGCCATGCAGAATTCGTTTATGTATGATGTGTAATAAGGGATGTACAGACTCTATCCAGAACAGAAAGTTCTTAAGCTGTGTCCTTAATGCAGAAAACGGTTATGAATATGAAAGAACTATTACTCCTGCTGATAATAAGAAGAAGGTTGTTATTGTAGGTGCAGGACCTGCAGGTTTAGAAGCTGCAAGAGTTGCTGCAGTGAAAGGTCATGACGTTATTGTTTATGACAAGGATACTCAAGTAGGCGGACAGTTAAATATTGCTTCTGTACCACCTAGAAAAGAAGAAATGAATCGTGCTATTCATTATCTCGCAAATGAAGTCAAAGTATTAGGCGTTGATTTACGTTTAGGTAAAGCTGTTACTAGCGAAGATATCTTAGCTGATCAGCCTGATGAAGTTATCGTTGCAACTGGTGCTTCTAATTTCATCTTAAATATCCCTGGTAAGGATATGCCTCATGTACAGGATGCTTGGAAAGTACTTTCTAATGAACAGTTCCCAGCAGGAAGAATCGTTGTTATCGGTGGTGGACTTGTAGGTGCTGAAACAGCTGAATACCTTGCACTTAGAGGTAATGATGTAAGTATCGTAGAAATGATGGATACTATTGCGAAAGAAGAATCAACTACAATTCGTCCAGAAATGATGGCTGATTTTGAAAAGCATGGTGTTAAACAGTTCACTAATACTAAGGTAACAGAAATTACTGCAACTACAGTAGAAGCAGAAACTGCAGAAGGTAAAGTATCACTTCCATGTGATTATGTAGTATTTGCAGTAGGTGCACGTTCTAATGCATTTGACGTGACTGCATTAGAAGAAAAGAATATCCATGTTCAGGTTGTTGGTGATGCAAATAAGGTGGCAGACATCAATTCAGCTATTGAATCTGGTTATCTTGCAGCAAACGCATTATAAGAAACTTAAGACAGGCGGTGCCTGTCTTTTTTGTGTTATAATAAGTTTCTCAAGGAGGTGAGACTATGGCACATGTTCCCACATATCTAGCGATAGATATTAAATCATTTTATGCATCTGTAGAATGTCTAGAGAGAGGACTCGATCCACTAGACACCAATCTCGTTGTTGCGGATGCCTCACGTACAGAAAAAACCATATGCCTTGCCGTCTCACCCAGTTTGAAATCCTATGGATTACCTGGTCGTGCAAGACTCTTTGAAGTCATTTCTAAACTTAAACAACTCAATCATCAAAGAGAACCACTTGAGGGAAGCTCTTTTCTTGCATCAAATCTTAATAAGAATAAACATAAAGCCATAGATTATATTATTGCGAAACCTCGTATGTCTCTCTATCTAGAATATTCAACACGCATTTATTCTATATATTTAAAGTATTTCTCTCCTGATGATATTCATGTCTATTCTATTGATGAAGTCTTTATCGATGCAACACATTATCTTGATACATATGAGTTAGATGCCTTTCATCTTGTTCAAAATATTATTCATGATATTTATAAAGAAGTGGGTATTACTGTAACGGCAGGAATAGGAACCAATCTTTATTTAGCTAAAGTCGCGATGGATATAGTTGCCAAACATAAAGAACCAGATGAAAAAGGAGCACGCATTGCGTATTTAAATACTTATGCCTATAGAAAACTATTATGGTCTCATACGCCTCTGACTGACTTTTGGAGAGTAGGTATAGGTATTTCTAAAAAACTCAATAACATAGGTTTATATACAATGGGAGATATCGCAAGATGCTCATTAGAAGATGAAGAAAAACTATACAATCTATTTGGAGTCAATGCAGAATTACTTATTGATCATGCCTGGGGTTGGGAACCTTGTACCATGTCTGCCATTAAAGCCTATAAAGCACCTTCTAAAAGTATTGGAACAGGGCAGATATTATCATGTGCTTATGATTATAAGAAAACTGAAATTATTTTAAAGGAAATGATAGAATCCTTGAGTTTGGATCTCTTTGAAAAACATCTGGTGACTAATAAGCTTGTCCTTACAATTGGCTATGATATTGAGAATATGAAGGATTATCGTGGAGAAATCATGGAAGATCGTTATGGAAGAACGCTTCCAAAGCATCTCCATGGAACAATTAATCTAAATAGATATACATCTTCTTATAAGCTCATGTGCGATGCCTTATTACGTTTCTATCATTCACATATTAATCATGCACTTACAATAAGAAGAATTCAGCTCAATGCAACACAGGTAAGAAGTGATGATGATATTCCTGTCACTTATAAACAGCTTTCTTTGTTTGATGAAGAAAAGATAGAAGTGGACTTATCTAAAGAAAAGAAATTGCAGAGTGTCACACTTGATATTAAGAAGAAATATGGTAAGAATGCCTTACTTAAAGGCGCTGATCTTCAGGAAGGGGCCACAACTAGAGATAGAAATAAGATGATAGGAGGGCATAATGCATGAATTATGACGATATAATCAATATGAAACATCCTACTTCAATAAATCATCCAAGAATGTCCATGAATAATAGAGCAGCTCAGTTTGCACCCTTTGCAGCTCTTAAGACACATGTAGATAAAATAAGTGAAGCAGGAAGACTTACTACTCAAAAACGTATATTAGATGAAGATCAAAGACAAGTATTAAATAGAGTACTTAACAATCTACTTATTAATAAAAAAGAACATCTTTCTATCATGATAGATTATTTTGTAGAAGACGAGTATAAAGAGGGTGGGTCTTATGTAACTGTAAGAGGTCAGTTTAAAGATATTGATGAAATCAATAAAAGAGTGATACTACTAGATAAAACAACCATTCTCATCGAAGATATTTATCATATAAGTATACTAAAGGATTAAGACTGATTCATTTCGGTCTTTTTAATTGTTTAGCACTCAAATATTGACAATGCTAATAAAGGTGTGTATACTGTCATTAGCATTTAAAATACTAGAGTGCTAAAGGAGCGTGTAAAAAATGTCAGATAAGAAAGAATTTAAAGCAGAGTCTAAAAGACTCCTCGATTTAATGATTAATTCTATTTATACTCATAAGGAAATCTTCTTAAGAGAATTGATTTCAAATGCCAGTGATGCAAGTGATAAGCTTTATTATAAAGCATTACAAGAAAATATTTCTGGTTTCTCAAGAGAGGATATGGCTATCAACTTAATTGCCGATAAGGAAAACAGAACCCTTACAATTGCAGATGAAGGGATTGGTATGAATAAAGAAGAACTAGAAGAACATTTAGGTACTATCGCAAATTCTGGCTCTTTTGAATTCAAGAATGCCTTAGAAAAAGGTGTCAGTGATGTAGATATCATTGGTCAGTTCGGTGTAGGTTTCTATAGTGCCTTCATGGTGGCTGATGAAGTAGATGTTTATTCTAAGAAATATGGAGAAGATAAGGGTTACTTATGGAAGAGTGATACAAGTGATGGTTATACTATTGAAGAAGCTGAAAAAGCAACACATGGTACAACTATTGTACTTCATTTAAAGAAAGATACTGAGGAAGAAGATTACAGTAAATATCTTGATCAGTATGAAATCGAAAGACTTGTTAAGAAATATTCAGACTATGTTCATTACCCAATCAAGATGGATGTCACTACTTCTAGAAAGAAAGAAGACAGCGATGAATATGAAGATGTTGTAGAAAACAAGACTTTAAACTCCCAGGTTCCTTTATGGAAACGTCAGAAGAAAGATATCACTAAAGAGGAATATGATGAATTCTATAAGGCAAAATTCAATGATTTTGAAGCCCCTCAAAGAGTGATGCATAATACTGTAGAAGGTGCTGTCTCTTATACTTCATTATTATTTATTCCTTCTAAAACACCTATGAACTACTATTCACAAGACTATAAGAAAGGCTTACAGCTTTATTCACGCGGTGTCTTCATCATGGATCATGCAGAAGATTTAGTGCCAGAACACTTCAGATTTGTGAAAGGTTTAGTTGATTCACAGGATTTAAACTTAAACATCTCTCGTGAAATGTTACAGCATGACAGAAAGATGAAAGTCATGGCTAATAAGATTGAAAAACGTATCCAGACTGAACTTGAAAATATGTTGAAGGATGATCGTGATGAATATGTTACATTCTTCAAAAACTTTGGTATGCAGTTGAAGTTTGGTATCTATAACAGCTATGGTATGTTGAAGGATAAGCTTCAGAACCTACTTATGTTCTATTCTTCTGATAAGAAAGAACTTATTACATTAAAGGAATATGTAGACGCTATGCCTGAAGCTCAGAAGGAAATCTATTTTGCTTCTGGTGAAACAGTAGAAAAATGTGATTTATTACCACAAGTAGAATCTGTTAAATCTAAAGGCTATGATGTTTTATATATGACTGATAATGTAGATGAATTCTGCTTACAGATGATGAGAGATTATGATTCTAAGACATTCAAGAATGTCACTCAGGGTGATTTAGACTTAGAAACAGAAGATGAAAAGAAAGAACTTGAACAGAAGACTGAAGACAATAAGCCATTACTTGAAATCGTTAAGAAGGCTTTAGGTGATAAGGTACAGGATGTTAAGTTATCTCATCGTTTAAAATCTCATCCAGTATGTCTTGCAAGTGGTGATGGTGTATCATTTGAAATGGAAAAGGTATTAAACCAGATGCCAGATGCACAGGGTGTGAAAGCAGGAAGAATTCTTGAAATTAATCCAGATCATGATTTATTTAAATCATTACAGTCTGTATATGAAAAAGAACCTGTAAAGATTGATGAATATGCATCTATCCTATTTGATCAGGCACTATTAATTGCTGGATTCTCTATTGATGATCCTGTAGAATTCTCTAATAAGATCACAAAGCTTATGATTGAGGCTTCTAAATAACAATTCAATTTGATATAATGAGAGCAGAAAAGAGGGATTCTTATGAAATTATTCTTATCTGCTCTTTGTTTATGTGCGAGTGGATTGTTAATATATGTTTCTTATAAATTGATTTATGCTTATACAATGATTGATCAGTTCCATGATGCATCATTAAAATGGATTGAAGCATTAAAAGAGAAGGATGAAGACTTAGAAAACATCCAGGCTATCTTATCTCAATATGAAAAATCAATTGATTTTATGTATAAAGTTTTTCATAAAATACACTCATTTGTGAAATAAATCATTGAAAGTTTGCGATTAACATAAAAATATATAGAAAATGTTGTTTTTATATAAAAATATGAAAAATATCATTTTTATTGTTGACAATTAAATTCGTCTGACTATAATAAGACACATACATAAGAAAACTCAATGACAAAGAGAGTAGTTTAACTAGAAATCTAAGCGAGCTGGCGTAGGTGAGAGGTCAGTATGGAAAGTTAGATGAACCGCACTTTTGAGAGGATAATCTGAATTCATAGGATTATCGGTATTCCGCCTTAAGGATAAGAGAGGATTTAGGAATAAATCAAGAAGAGTGGTACCGCGTTAATTGACGTCTCTTGCGAAAGCAAGAGACGTTTTTGTTTTCTTAAATTAAAAAAAGGAAGGGCATATTTATGAAAAAATTATTAAGCGTAGTATTAGTTATGTTACTTGCTGTTGGAATGACTGGTTGTGGATCATCATCTAATGGTAAAACTGAATTATTAATTGGAGTATCTCCAGACTATCCACCATATGAATCTTACAACAATAAGAAAGAAATGGTTGGATTCGATATTGATATGACTAAGGAATTAGTTAAGATCATGAACAAGAATGGTGGTAACTATTCTTATAAGTTTAAAGCTTTAAGCTTTGATGCTATTTCATCTTCACTTACTTCTGATCAGGTTGATTTAGGTATTTCTGGTTTCACTTATCATAAAGATTGGAAAAACATTCTTTGGTCTCATGCATATAACACTTCTGAACAGATTGCTTTAGTAAAAGGTGATTCTACTTTCTCAAAAGTATCTGATCTTGAAGGTAAAAAGATTGGTGCTCAGTTAGGTGCGACTGGTGTAGATGCTGCAAAAGATATTAAAGGTGCTCAAGTTACTACTGTAAAAGATGCTAAGATCTTAGTAGAAACTTTAAAATCTGGTGGATTAGATTCAGTTGTTCTTGATGGTGCAGTTGCAGAAAACTATGCTAAAAATGCTGGCTTAAAGATGATTGATGAACCATTAATTAAAGAAGAAAACATGATCATCACTAAAAAGGGTAACGACAAGTTAATGAAAGACGTCAACAAAGCAGTTGATGAATTTGTTAAATCTGATAAATACAACGAATTAAAAACTAAATGGGGTTGCTAATTTATTAATCACATAAGTGCAGATATGTTCTGTCTGCACTTAATTTTTTATTGTTAAGGAGTCAATGCGAATGAAAACAATTATGGATATTCTTACGCCGTCTAATATTCAATTCATGATTTTCACTGGTGCAAAGTACTCTCTATTACTTGCAATAGGGGCTTTATTCTTCGGTGTTATTCTTGGAATTATTGGTGCGGCTTTAAAACTTTCAAAACATTTTGTATTAAGAGCAATTGGAAATATTTATGTAGAAATCTTCCGTGGCACACCGATGCTATTACAGATTATGTTCTTATACTTGGCAGTACCTACTGTTGTTCAGTCTATTACAGGACAAAGATTCCAGGCTGATCCATATATATGTGGCTTAATTGCTATGAGCTTAAATAGTGGTGCTTATCAGGTAGAATTAATTAGATCTGGTATTTTAGGTGTTGATAAAGGTCAATGGGAAGCATGCGAAACAATTGGTTTAAACTATGTTCAGACTATGCGTTATGTTATTTTACCACAGGCATTTAAACGTATTATTCCACCTCTAATTAGTGAATTTATTACATTAATTAAAGACTCATCACTTATTTTCACAATTGGTGCAGTAGAACTACTTGCCACTGCAAGTGTTATTGGTGCCAATACATTTAACTATCTTGTACCTTTAACTGCAACAGGTGCTATTTATTTAGTAATGACACTTTGTATTTCAGCTATTGCAAGATATGTAGAAGGGAGATTAGCTGTCAGTGACTAACGATATCATGATCCAGGTGGATCACATTACAAAAAAATTTGGTAAATTAAAAGCTGTAGATGATGTATCTCTTACTTTAAAGAAGGGTGAAATTGTCTGCCTTATCGGCCCTTCAGGTAGTGGTAAAAGTACAGTACTTAGATGTATTGATCACTTAGAAAAGCCTGAAGCAGGTTCTATTTATATTGATGGTGCACTTTTAAAGGAAGGTACACCTGAATATAACAAGTTAAGAAGTAAAATGGGATTTGTATTCCAGCACTTTAACTTATTCCCTAATATGACTGTACTAGAAAACTTAACACTTGCACCTCTTAAGGTCATGGGTATGACAGAAGAAGAAGCCAATGCAGTGGCTATCAAGTACTTACAGAAAGTAGGTCTTGAAGATAAGAAGGATACTTATCCTAATAAGTTATCTGGTGGTCAGAAACAGAGAGTCGCAATTGCTAGATCTCTATGTTTAAATCCAGAAGTTATGCTATTTGATGAACCTACAAGTGCATTAGACCCAGAAATGGTTATTGAAGTATTAGAAGTAATGCAGGATCTTGCTAAACAGGGTATGACTATGATGGTTGTGACCCATGAAATGGGATTTGCTAGAACTGTTGCAGATCGTGTGATTTTCTTAGAAAACGGAAAGATTGTAGAAGAAAATGATTCAGAAACTTTCTTCTCTCATCCAGAAAGTGATAGAGCAAAAGATTTCTTATCTAAAGTTATGCATTAGTTATTAAAAGGAGAAAGAAGACGTGTATTTAAAGGAATTTGATGTAGAAACATGGATGACGAACCATGAACAAAATTGTCAATACAATTTAGCTGATACATGTGTATCTGATATGTCTATTCATGAATTAGAGTCATTGATTCATAAAGATCTTATGGGTGATCTTATGCATATGCGTATGGATTATGGACCGATTACAGGCTCTGATTGTTTAAAAGATGCTATTCTTTCTTTATATAAGACAGGTACAAGAGATAATGTTGCCGTAGCTCATGGGGCAATAAATGCTAATGAACATGTAATGGATACTTTGTTAAACAAAGGAGACCATGTCATTGCATTAACACCTTCCTATGAACAGTTCTATTCTTATCCTGCATCAATTGGATGCGAGTATGATCTAGTAGAACTTAATGAAGACAATAACTGGGAACCTGTCATAGATGATTTTAAGAAGCTTATTAAGCCTGAAACAAAGATGTTTATATTAAATAGTCCTAATAATCCGACTGGTACTGTTATTAAACAATCTTTAATGGAAGAATTGATTGAACTTGCTAGAAGCCATTCTATTTATATTCTTGTCGATGAAATCTATCGTGGTATGAATAATACTTTATGTGATAGTATTTCTGATATGTATGAATTAGGTATTGCGACAGCCTCTTTATCTAAAGTCTATTCCTTTGCAGGACTTAGACTGGGATGGATCAAAGGACCTAAACAACTTATTGATGAAATCAATTTTAGAAGAGATTATACAATTATCTCTACTGGTCCATGGAATGATTATTTGGCCACAGTTGTATTACAACATAAAGATCTAATACTTGATAGAAGTAGACATATCATTCTTGAAAATAAGAAAATATTAAAAGAATGGCTTGAAAAAGAAGACTTAGTAGAATGTGTGATACCAGAAGATGGTACTGTATGTTTCTTACATTATTTATTTGATATGCCCTCAAAAGAATTATGTGAGAAATTACAGAATGACACTGGTGTATTCTTTGTGCCAGGTAAGGCATTTAATAAGGAATACCATTTACGCTTTGGTTTTACTTCAGATTCAAAAGTAATTAAGGAAGGCTTAGAAACATTCTCTTCCTGGATTCATTCGCATATTACAGAAGCAGAATAAACTGCTTCTTTTTTTATTACATGCAAATCATTTGCATATTCATTGACATAGGAATAAGAATCATTATAATACAATATGCAAATTATTTGCATAGGAGGTATTCTATGAAACAATATCGTACAAAATACAAAGAGTGTATTATTGAATATATGAAGAATAATGAAGATCATCGTTTATGTGCCAAAGATATTTATCAGGCATTGATTGAGCAAGGATTAAATGTGAATCTAGTCACAGTTTATCGTAATCTAGATAAACTATCACAGCAGGGACTCATACAAAAACATACACTTTCAGAAGAAGATAGTGTGTATTACCAATATGCAAGAGAAGAAAAGTGCAATCACCATCTTCACTTATTATGCAAGAGATGTGGTAAGATTGCGCATTTAGAATGTGATTTCATGGATATCATTCGTACACATTTATTAGAGGACCATGGTTTTGAAATTGATTGTAAGGATTCTACAATTGTGGGCTTATGTAAAGAGTGCAGGGAGGCTATCCATGCTTAAAAAGATTAGTTTGTTTATTCTCTCTTTATTATTAATGACAGGTTGTACAACAGAAACTAAAAAGAAATCATTTAATATCGTTGTCACTAACTTTCCTTGTTATGATTTTGTTCGTGCAATTACTAAAAATGATCAAGATATATCTATAAAGATGCTTATTAAACCAGGTATGGATTCTCATTCTTATGAACCCTCACCACAAGATATGGTTGCGATTAAAGAGAGCGATTTATTCTTTTATGTAGGTGGAGAATCAGATGAATGGGTGGATAGCTTGCTAGCTGATATGGACTCTAAAAGAATAGTTAAAATGTTGGATCTTGTGTCTCATCTTCAGCATGAAGAACACGTTGAAGGGATGGAAGAAGAAAAACATGAAGAACATGATGAACATGAAGAAGAATATGATGAACATGTCTGGACAAGTCCTAAAAATGCAATGGAAATTGTTTCTGGCTTAAATAAGAAAATGTGTGCACTTGATCAAAAACATGCATCAAAGTTTAATGAGAATACAGAAAACTATATTAAACAGATTGCATCTGTTGATTCTAGTTTTAAACAAATAGTCAAGCAGGCAAAAAGAAAAGATATAGTTGTAGGAGATCGTTTCCCTTTGCTTTATTTTGCGAAAGAATATGGTCTTACATATAGTGCTGCATTTCCAGGATGTTCTGAACAGACTGAACCAAGTGCATCTACTATTTCCTATTTAATTGATAAGGTCAAGAAGGATCACAATCCTGTTATCTTTAAGATTGAATTATCCAATGGACAGATTGCTCGTACTATTTCTGAAGAAACAGGTGCAAAAGTATGTACTATTCAAAGCATGCATAATGTGAGTGAAGAGGATTTTAATAATGGTGAAACATATGTTTCAATCATGCGTAAAAACGCAAAGGCAGTAAAGGAGGCACTTCAATGAAGACACTTATAAAAGTAGATCATTTGCATCTAGGTTATGATAATCAAGAAGTAATCAATGATCTCTCTTTTGATATAAATCAAGGTGATTTTATTACTGTACTAGGACAAAATGGTGCAGGTAAAAGTACCCTGATCAAGGGATTATTAGGACTTATTAAGCCAATGGAAGGGCAGATTACATATTATTTGAACGAAAGAGAAATAGGTTATATGCCTCAAGAAACAAAGGTGGATCGTCATTTTCCTGCTTCAGTATATGAAATAGTCTTATCAGGCGCATTAAATAGAGTAGGATATCGTCCTTTCTTTAATTCAAAAGAAAAGAAACTTGCAGTAGAATGTTTAAAGACACTTCATATAGAAAACCTTAAAAACAATTCCTTTGGAGAACTATCTGGAGGACAAAGACAGAAGGTTTTACTAGCAAGAGCACTATGTGCAACAAGAGAATGTTTAGTACTTGATGAACCTTCTAATAACTTAGACTATGATTCTAAAGAAGAATTCTATACTGTTTTAAAAGAACTTCATCAAAAAGGTTTAACAATTATCATGATTACTCATGATTTAGCATCTCATGAAGTGATTGGTAATAAGATTCTTCATTTAGATAAAAATAACTATAGAATGGAGGAAGTTAAATAATGAATGCATTACTCCATATGTTTAACTATACATTTATTATTCGTGCTTTTATTGTTGGTTTACTTATTTCATTATGTGCTGCGATGTTAGGTGTAAATCTTGTTTTAAGAAAGAATGCGATGATCAGTGACGGTTTATCCCATGTCTCTTTTGGAAGTTTTGCGATTGCAACAGTACTAGGAGTGGCACCACTTTATTTAGCTGTACCAGTGGCAGTGACTGCGGCTGTAATGATACTAAAACTTAACAACAATCATCATATTCATGGTGATGGTGCTATTGCGGTTTTATCATCTAGTTCACTTGCGATTGGTATTATGGCTATATCACTTACAAAAGGTGTCAATACAGATATCAATAATTACTTATTTGGTAGTATCCTTTCACTTAATAATCAAGATATGATTATAAGTATTGTTTTATCTCTTATTGTACTTATTCTATATGTTTTCTCTTATCATAAGATGTTTGCTTTGACATTTGATGAAGATTTTGCGAAAAGTACTGGTATTAACGTAGAATTCTACAATATCATTATCGCAATACTTTGTTCACTTACAATAGTATTAGGTATGCGTATGATGGGGGCACTTCTTATTTCAAGTTTAACGATTTTCCCATGTCTTACATCTATGTATTTCTGCAAGGATTTCAAGCATGTAGTCATTTTTTCTGCCATCCTTTCTTCTATTTGTTTTATTGTAGGATTATCTATTTCATACCTCTATGCAGCCCCAACTGGAGCGTCTATTGTGATTGTGAATTTAGTTGTATTATGCATTACACAGCTTATTCATTATGTCACTACAAAATCATAATTAAGTCTTTTCATCGCCTCACAATTCTTATATAATGAGTATTCGTGGGAGCGTAAGAATATGGATATGGATTTATCAAAACCGCTTCCTGATGAAGTTGTATTTATCCTTCAAGCTAAAGCCTATGAGTTTCAGAAGGATGGCGTAGAAAAGATTGTTGCAGCAGAAATTGAAGATTATCTCAGAAACGTAGTATGGAGAAATAAAATCGCTATTACTTTTTGTGATATGATTGATGATATTATGTCTTTACAGTTCTCTACAATTTTTGAATATCTACAAGCTAAAGTCATTAAGGAAGCAGAAACTAAAAACTTAGCAGACTTTCAGAGTCTGATCATGAAATAACTTATTATTTCTATTAAAAGTGGCCTAAAAGCCACTTTTTGATTAGAACACTTATTTTGACTTTTATCTCTATATTGATTAAGATGAATAGGTAGTAATTTTTTAAGAGGTTAATTATGAAATATAAAACAATACAATTAAGTCATACACAAGAAATTATACAGACTTATGGTGTTAATTCTTTGATGGCTAAAGTAATAGAAAGTAAAAAAATAGATCAAAAACAATTTAAATCCTTTATGGATCCCCATCTTATTTATCATGATTTTTCTTTATTTGAAGAAGCAGATGAAACATTAGAACGTATTGAAGAAGCAATCGCAAATAAAGAAAAAATCTGTATTTATGGAGATTATGACTGTGATGGTATTCTAGCAACCACTATACTTGTACAAGCTTTTCATGAAAGAGGAGTAGAAGTTGGATATCATATTCCTAACCGCTTTACTGATGGTTATGGACTTAATACAACAAGAGTAGAACAGATGGCAGAGAAGGGCTACTCTCTCATTATTACTGTAGATAATGGAATCAAAGCATTTGATGCAGTAGAAAAAGCAGGAGAATTAGGTATTGATGTTATTATCACTGATCATCATGCCTTTGATGGTGAAGTACCAGTTGCTTATTCAATTATTCATACTAAAATGTCTCCTAAATATCCATTTAAAGAGATATGTGGGGGTTTTATTGCCTATAAGCTTGCAGCAGCTCTTTTAAAGCATCATGACCCTTATTTATTCACTCTAGCTTCTATTACAACTATATCTGACATGATGCCATTACTAGATGAAAATAGAAGTTTAGTAAGACGTGGTTTACAGTTTATGAAGCAATATAAATACCCCTCTTTAGAACTATTAAAAGGGAGTAGAGACTATGATGCCACAACTATAGGTTTCACAATAGCTCCCCGTATTAATGCCTTTGGACGCTTACCAGAACTAGTGAATCCTGTTTATCTAGTTAAATATTTCTTAAAAGAAGCAGACCATGCTTATTTAGAAAAGATTTCTAATTATGCGTCTAAAATCAACTCTAAAAGACAATCATTAACCACTTCTTTATATAAAGAAGCAGTGACTGATACATCTTCCCCTTGCTTATTTTATGGCTCAGAAAATATGCATGAAGGATTAGTAGGTCTAGTGGCAGGTAAATATACAAGAGAATATGAACAGCCAGCCTTTGTCATGCATTATAATCCTAAAGAAGAAATATATAAAGGAAGTGCAAGAGGAATTGATGGCTTTAATATTTATAATTTCTTTACTCATCATGAAGATCTTTTTGTGCAATATGGAGGTCATGCAAAAGCAGGAGGCTTTACTATTACTAAGTCTAACTATCCTTTAGTTTATGATGCCCTTATGAATGATATAAAAGGATGCCATTTTGAAGCCAGTGAATCAGTTATTCCTATTACACTCACTGATACAACAATTCCTAATGTTGAGTCACTTGATTTACTTGCCCCTTTTGGTGAAGAAAACAAAGCACCATTATTTATTTTAGAAGATGTATCATGTCATCAAGTAGACCGTTTATCTGAAGGTAAACATTTAAAGTTTCATTTAGGAGATAATCAGGTCTCTGCCCTTGCTTTTAATAAAGGACAATTATATGATGAACTTGTTCATAAAGATTTTATGACTCTAGTTGGTACTTTATCTATCAATGTCTTTAGAGGTAATAAATCTATTAACTTTATTGTTGAGGATATCTTATAATTTAGTTGATCTGTAAGGATTTATTTTTAAGAATTTATGTCAATCATGATTGTGTGATGATATAATAATGTATTGTATAGGAGGATTCGTTATGGATTTTAAACAGCATATTGCATCTATTCCAGGATTTCCAAAAGAAGGAATTATCTTTAGAGATGTGACACCTTTATTAGAAGATAAGGATGCATTCAAAGCTTGTATTGATGATTTATCAGCACATGCAAAGGATTTAGGGGTTGACGTAGTTGTAGGCCCTGAATCAAGAGGATTTATCTTTGGATGTCCTGTCGCTTTAGAATTAGGATGTGGCTTTGTACCAATCAGAAAGCCAGGTAAGTTACCTAGAGAAACTGTCAGCAAGAAGTATGATTTAGAATATGGATCAAATGAAATCTTCATGCATAAAGACAGTATTAAGCCAGGTATGAAAGTATTAATCGTTGATGATTTACTTGCAACTGGTGGTACCGTAGAAGCTGCTGCTGCACTTATTGAAGAAATGGGTGGAGAAGTTGTAGGTATGGAATTCGTGATTGAATTAGAAGAATTAAAAGCTACTGAAAAACTAAGTAAATACAACATCTATTCACAGGTTAAATACTAATAGAAACTCCTTTGGGAGTTTTTTTATTTTGTTTGTATTATTCATAAACGAATAGTAAATATCAGAATAAATGAATTGATATTTGTATTATTCCTTTCTTAGTCTCTTCATGTTAGTAGTGAATTATGTTATAATTGAGATGATACACGAGGGGGTGTTATTATGAAATATAAAGGCGCAGGGGACCCAATGAGTTACGACGACGTCCTTGCTCTTGTAAAAACATATATCACAAAAGAAGAAAGTTTAGCCCTGATTCAAAAGGCTTATGACTTTATCATGGTGAAGCATAAGGAACAGAAAAGAAGAAGTGGTGAACCTTATACAATTCATTTAATCTGGGTTGCTTATATTCTTGCAACACTTCAGACTGGACCAATTACTATTGCAGCAGGACTTCTTCATGATGTTATGGAAGATTGTGATGTGCCTCGAGAAGAAATGGTTGAGAGATTTGGTGAAGAAGTCACTACTCTAGTAGAGGGTGTTACTAAGATCACTAAGATGCCATATATGGAAGAAAGTGATTTCCATGCTGAAAATCATCGTAAGATCTATATTGCGATGGCTAAGGATATTCGTGTTATCTTGATTAAATTAGCCGATAGACTTCATAATATGCGTACGCTTCAATATATGAGCCCTGAAAAACAGCAGCGTATTTCTAGAGAAACATTAGAAGTCTATGCGCCAATTGCTCATCGTTTAGGTATTAATGATATTAGAGTAGAACTAGAAGATTTATGCTTATTATATCTTGATCCTAAAGCTTATAAAGAAATTGCGGCACTTCTTGATAAGAAGAAGAGTGAAAGAAAAGATTCTGTTGATGCAATGATTAAGTCAGTTGAAAAGAACTTAGAAGGAACTGGCATCAGTTATCGTATTAAAGGTCGTGCTAAGCATATTTATTCTATTTATAAAAAGATGGTTTATAAGCATAAGCGTTTTGATGAAATTTATGATTTGAATGCTTTACGTGTTATTGTACAAACTAAGAATGAATGTTATGAAGTATTAGGTATTATGCATGAGAAATATCGTGCAATTCCTGGCCGTTTTAAGGATTATATTGCAATGCCTAAACCTAATATGTATCAGTCATTACATACATCTGTGATTGGTGAAAAAGGCTATGTATTTGAAATCCAGATCCGTACTGAAGAGATGGATGAACTCGCTGAAAGAGGGGTTGCATCTCATTGGCGTTATAAAGAAGGTAAGAAGTATAATGCGAAACAGGAACAGAAGGAAATTGGAGAAAAGCTTCAGTGGATGAGTGAGTTCATTACTGTAAGTGATGAAATGAAAGATAATGAAGCTAAAGATTTTTATAATACGTTACAGCGTGATATCTTTGAAGCCAATGTTTATGCTTTAACACCTGCAGGTCTTATTGTAGAATTACCAAATGGGTCTACACCGATTGACTTTGCATATCGTGTTCATACAGAAGTTGGACATCATGCGGTTGGAGCAATTGTGAATGGTGTTATGGTTCCTTTTGATACCAAATTAAAAACAGGTGATATTGTAGAAATCAAGACCAACAAGAATTCCGGTCCAAGTGAAGGTTGGCTGAAGTTTGTAAGAACAGCGGGTGCTCGTAATAAGATTCGTCAATATATCACAAAACATGAAGAAGAAAATAAGAAACAGATTATTGAAGAAGGAAGAAGACTTCTTAGGGATGAAATCCGAGCAAGACAGCTTGATGAGAAGACTTATATGAGTCCAGATACTTATAGAACATATCTTGGCTCATTTGGTGCCAATACATTTGATGATGTACTTTTCGCATTAGGTAAGAAGCATGCGACTGCTTCTACACTTCTAGATAAGGTGGCTCCACAAAAAAGAGGATTCTTTGACAACTTGTCTCAAATCCTTCGCCACAATAACAATATTCAGGAATTAAATAAGAAACATGAGAAGAGTATTGGTGTGGCAGTTACAGGTGTAGATGGATTGAAGATGCAATTATCTAAATGCTGTAATCCTATTCCTGGTGATAAGATTGTTGGTTTCGTATCTAAAGGACAGGGTATCAAGATTCATCGTGCGGATTGTCCAAATGTCAAGAGTGTTGCTAAAGGACGTTTGATCGATGTTTATTGGGATTATCCTAATATTGAACAGAAGCGCTTTAATGTGGATCTAGAAGTCGTTGGATTAGATCGTCCTAATTTATTAAGTGATATTGTGACATGTTTAAGTCAGGTAAAGGTCAATATTCTTAAGATTAATGCGAATATCATGGATTTAGATGCTCATATTCGTTTAACATTATCTGTAGAGAATGCAGAAATCTTACAGAATACAATTGATAATATGAATAAAGTACAGGGTGTTGCAGAAATTCGCCGTGTAATTCATTAGTGACTTGAATTAAATATACTTTTGATTTATAATCACCTTATATTCAGTGAAGAAGATTAAGTAATGGACATTGATAGAGAGGTCATGGCTGGTGGAAATGACTAATGAGAAGTTATGGGACACTTTGGAGAATGCTTTAAAAAAGCACGTTGGTAACGTTATAACTAAATAAAGTGCATGATTTATTCATGAACTAAGGTGGTACCGCGTATTAACGTCCTTAGATTAAGGACGTTTTTTTATTTTTATAAAGGAGGAACTATGAAATACAATAGACCAAGAGGGACAGTAGATATTACCCCTGAAAATTCAGAAAAATGGATTGAAATGGAACAGCTATTAAGAACTGTTGCCGCAAATTACAACGTTAAAGAAATGCGTACACCAATCTTTGAACACACAGAATTATTTAGCCGTGCAGTTGGTGATACAACAGATGTAGTGACTAAAGAAATGTATACATTTAAAGATAAGGGAGATCGTTCTCTTACTTTAAGACCAGAAGGAACTGCAGGTATTGCAAGAGCATATGTAGAAAATAAGATGTATGCTTTACCTGAAAAATTACAGAAGGTTTACTATATGGGACCAATGTTCAGATATGAACGTCCACAAAATGGTAGACAGAGACAGTTCCACCAGTTCGGTGTAGAAATGTTAGGTGTTGAATCACCATACGTAGATGTTGAATGTATGTTGATGGCAGTGACTATCGTTGAAGCATTAGGTATTAAGAATATCAAATTACATATCAACTCATTAGGTGATGATGAATCAAGAACTGCATATAGAGAAGCTTTAAAGAATCATTTCAGACCAGTGCTTAATGATTTATGTGAAGACTGTCAGGCACGTTTTGAAAAGAACCCATTAAGAATTCTAGACTGTAAAGTCGATGCGAAGAATCCAGTTATGGCTTCTGCTCCTCGTACAATTGATTATTTAAGCGAAAAAGCGAAAGCACATTTCGATAAAGTCTGCAGTTTATTAGATGATTTAGAAATCGAATATGTTGTAGATACGAATTTAGTAAGAGGATTAGATTACTATTCTCATACAGTATTTGAAATCATCAGTGATGATCCAAAGTTAGGGGCTGGTTCTACTGTTGGTGGTGGAGGACGCTACAATGGCCTTGTTGAAGAACTTGGAGGTCCTGCGACACCTGGTGTAGGCTTTGCATTTGGTATGGAAAGATTGATGCTTGCATTAGATGACGAAGAAGATGAAGAAAATGGTATTGATGTTTATGTTATGCCTCTAGGTGATGAAGCAAGAGATTTAGCAATGCAGGTTATCACAATGCTTAGAGCAAACGGCTTTACTTGTGATATGGATTATGCAGGTAGAGGCTTAAAAGGACAGTTCAAGTCTAGTGACCGTTTTGGTGCACATCTTTCTATTATTATTGGTGAAGATGAAGTAAAGGGTGAATATGTTAATATTCGCTGTAATCATTCTAAAGAACAGAGCGAAGTTAAATTAGAAGATATCTTAAGTTATATTGAAAATCATTATGAAGGAGATCATGAACATGAATAGAACTCACAACAATGGAGAACTAAGAATCACTGATGTCAATAAAAAAGTAGAACTTATTGGCTGGGTAGCTAAAAAGAGAAACTTAGGTGCTTTAGTCTTTGTAGTCTTAAGAGACCGTCATGGTATTACACAGGTAATCTTTGATGAATCATTCAATGAACAGTTAAAGGATGTTAAGAACGAATATATTCTTGATATCAAAGGGACTGTCGTAGAAAGAAGTTCTAAGAACCCAGATATGCCAACTGGTGATATTGAAATTCAGGCTGAAGAAGTAAAGATTGTCAACAAAGCAGCGACTACTCCTATGATTATTGCGGACGAAACTGATGCCTTAGAAGAAACAAGAATGAAATATCGTTATCTTGATTTAAGACGTCCAGCTCTTCAAAAGAACATCATGAGACGTGCTAAGATTGTCAGAGCTATTCATGAATATTTAGATAGTGAAGAATTCGTAGAAATTGAAACACCATATTTAAATAAATCTACACCAGAAGGTGCAAGAGACTTCTTAGTACCTTCACGTGTACATAATGGTTCATTCTATGCATTACCACAGTCTCCACAGTTATTTAAGCAGTTATTAATGGTAGCTGGTTTTGAACGTTATTATCAGATTGCTAGATGTTTCCGTGATGAAGACTTACGTGCTGACCGTCAGCCAGAATTCACTCAGGTGGACGTAGAAATGAGTTTCATGAATACTGATCAGGTCATTGGTATTGGTGAAGGCTTAATCAAGAAGGTTATGAAGGATGTTATGAACATTGATGTTCAGTTACCATTCCCAAGAATGACATGGCATGATGCAATGGAAACTTATGGTATCGATAAGCCTGATACACGTTTTGATTTAAAGCTTGTTAACTTAAATGAAACAGTGAAGGATGTTGATTTTACGGTATTCAAGAGTGCGCTTGCTGCAGGAGGACATGTAAAAGGTATTAATGTCAAGGGTGAAGCAGATAATTATTCACGTAAGAAGATTGATGCTTTAACTGAACTTGCTAAAAAATATAAGGCTAAAGGTCTTGCTTGGTTAAAATTGACTGAAAAGGGTGTATCTGGACCTATCGCAAAATTCTTTACTGAAGAACAGATGAGCGCTTTATTAGAAAAGATGAATGCTGAGGTAGGAGACTTATTACTATTTGTGAGTGATACTCATTATATGGTTGTATGTGATGCTCTTGCAGCAATCAGAAATCATTTAGGTAAAGAATTAAAATTATATGATCCTCGTCAGTTCAACTTCTTATGGGTTGTTGATTTCCCAATGTTTGAATATTCTGAAGAAGATGGAAGATACTATGCAATGCATCATCCATTCACTCGTCCAAAGGATTCTGATCTAGATAAGATTGATACAGATCCAGCAAACTGCTTAGCAGATGCTTATGATATCGTCTTAAACGGTTTCGAACTTGGTGGCGGATCTCAGAGAATCTATGAAGAAGAATTACAGGATCGTGCCTTCAAGGCTTTAGGATTCACACAGGAAAGAATTGACGCACAGTTTGGTTGGTTTGTGGATGCATTTAGATATGGTGCACCACCACATGCTGGATTCGCATTAGGATTAGACCGTTTCGCAATGTTATTATGTGGATGTGATTCTTTAAGAGACGTTATTGCCTTCCCTAAGAATACAAGTGCAACTTGTCCAATGTCAAAAGCGCCTACGCCAGTAGACAATGATCAGTTAAAGGACTTAGGAATTGAGGTTACTGAATATGAATCAGAAGAGAATAAATAAAGTATTAGAAAAAATGGAAGAAAGAGGCATTGACTATCTATTAGTCACTGATCCTGTTTCTATCGATTATTTATTAGATTATGTCAATCATCCAGGTGAAAGAATGTATGTTATGGTTCTTTCTTCTAAAGGAAATCATCAGTTATTTTTCAATAACTTATTCTATGTAGAAGAAGACTTAGGTATGCCTATTACTTGGTTTGATGATACAGATAATGCTCCAGCATTACTTGCAGATTATTTAAAGGATGCAAAAGTGATTGGTGTAGATAAGAATATGCCAGCACGTTTCTTAATTCCTGTACAGGATCGCGTCAATGCGAAATATGTTTTAGGATCACTATGCGTGGATGAAGTAAGAATGCAGAAGGATGATGAAGAAAAAGCACTTATGTTTAAAGCAAGTGAAATGAATGATACAGCAATGGCTGAAGTAAAAAGATTACTTGCAACAGATAAGACTGAAATTGAAATGGATGAAGCATTACTTGCTTACTACAAGTCATTAGGTGCATCAGGTCATTCATTTAGTCCAATCATGGGTTATGGTGCCAATGGGGCTAACCCTCATCATTCATGCGATGATAGCCGTTTAAAGCCTGGAGATTCTATTATCGTTGATATGGGATGTATTTATAAAGGATATTGTTCTGATATGACAAGAACATTCTTCTATAAAGAAGTATCCCAAAAGCAGAAAGAAGTATACAATCTTGTATTAAAGGCAAATGAAGCAGCTGAAGCTGCTATCAAGCCAGGTATGAAATTATCTGAAATTGATGCAGTTGCAAGAAATATCATTACTGAAGCAGGTTATGGTAAAGAATTCAATCACCGTTTAGGTCATTTCATTGGTAAAGATGTCCATGAATTTGGTGATGTATCTTCTGTAAGTGATATTATCGCAAAGCCTGGTATGATCTTCTCAATTGAACCTGGTGTTTATTTACAAGGTGATTTTGGAGTTCGTATTGAAGACTTAGTTATGGTCACTGAAGATGGCTGTAAGGTATTAAATAGTTATCCAAAAGAATTAACTATAATTGAATAATTCATGTAGAAAGGATAGTTAGGATGTAGATTCTAGCTGTCCTTTTTTTGCTTGTTGAAAGATTTATTGAAAAAGTGAAATGAGTTGAATACATCGATATATATGTACATAATTAGTTATATAAAGATTGTATATGATTATGTATTGAATATAAGGAGGTGTTTTAAAATGAAGAATAATCGTAGACAAGCACAATTCTTACTAAGAAGTATAACTGATGATGTCCCACAACTTCTATTAGAAGAGAATAATTTGGTTTTTAGAAATGAATTAAAAAAAGATATTTTGATTCCTTGCAGTAGTGTTATAAGCATTAAGTTTTTACCTATTAATAGAATTTATAATCCCTCTGTTGGACTTTTAAAAGATGGAATGAAAGGGTTCATGGCACATCGTAATGCGGGAGTATTTAGTATTTATTCTAATCATTTAATAGATTTCTAATTATCTCTTTAGATGTTCTTATATGCCGGTATA
>ENA-OOWO01000382-OOWO01000382.1-human-gut-metagenome-genome-assembly--contig:-NODE-382-length-29764-cov-3.817059_pt1 | contig 29764 bp, 20 predicted proteins | sample MGYA00241579_ERZ501327 | MGnify/ENA primary metagenome ERZ501327 (study PRJEB25962, sample SAMEA2042836) | human gut metagenome | biome: human gut; feature: human-associated habitat; material: faeces...
GTATGGTATGTGAACCAACGCTTGCCTATTGTACAAAAGAAATTGATTTGGGATCTTATGTATACCTTGGAAAAGGAGAAGATTTAACAGGCGGAAGAACGCGTAAGTCAGTTTTGTCTGATGCAATGGAGGCAGTGATTGGTGCCATTTTCCTAGATGGTGGCATGGATGCAGCGAAAACATTTATCTTACGCTTTATTATGACAGATATTGAACATAAGCGTATGTTTTATGATAGTAAGACGATATTACAGGAAGTCTGTCAGGCTAAATTCCGTCAGAATGTAACGTATCATTTACTAGATGAGAGTGGTCCGGATCATGCGAAGGTGTTTCATGTGGATGTCACGGTTGGAGATACAAAGCTGGGAGACGGAAGCGGTGGAACAAAAAAAGCTGCAGAACAGGAAGCTGCTTATCAGGCCATTCTGGAACTGAGAAAGAAGGACAAGTAAAAGTAATAAACGGAGGAATGTATGTATCTTAAATCAATCGAGGTACATGGTTTTAAATCATTTGCCAATAAAATTGTATTTGAGTTTCATAACGGAATTACCGGTATTGTAGGTCCGAACGGCAGTGGAAAGAGCAATGTTGCAGATGCGGTCCGCTGGGTGCTTGGTGAACAGAAGGTAAAGCAGCTGCGAAGCGCCAGTATGCAGGATGTTATTTTTGCAGGAACGGAAAATCGAAAGCCGGTAAGTTTTGCCTATGTGGCCATCACACTGGATAATTCAGATCATCAGCTACCGTTGGATTATAATGAAGTGACAGTAGCACGACGGGTGTATCGCTCCGGAGAGAGCGAGTATCTGATCAACGGTACCCAGTGTCGTCTGAAGGATGTCAATGAGCTTTTTTATGATACCGGTATTGGTAAAGAAGGCTATTCTATTATTGGTCAGGGACAGATTGACAAGATTTTGAGTGGCAAACCTGAGGAACGCCGGGAATTGTTTGATGAGGCAGCCGGAATTGTTAAATTCAAGCGTAGAAAAGCAACGGCATTGAAAAAACTGGAAGATGAGCAGCAGAATCTGGTGCGTGTCAATGATATTCTGGCGGAGTTGACGCGACAGGTAGGCCCTCTGGAACGACAGGCGGAACACGCGAAAGTTTATCTGAAGAAAAAGGAAGAACTGAAGGAGTGCGATCAGAATCTGTTTTTACTCGAGATGGAACGGATGGATACCGAATTGGAGGGTCTGGAGGAGAAATGTGGTATTACAGAGCATCAACAGGCGGAAATCCGGCAGAAATTTGAAGGAATCAAATCCCGTTATGAGGAGCTTGAGAAGCAGGTTGCGCAGGCAGATGAACAGATTGGTGAACTGCAGCAGAGTATGAATGATACCGGTGTTTCGAAAGAAAAACTGGAGGGACAGATCAATGTTCTGCGGGAACAGATCCATACAGCACAGCAGAATGAGGAACATGTCAGAAGCCGTGTGGAGGCACTGCAGGCCGATGTGGACCGCCAGCAGAAGGAAGGCGAGGATTACAGCAGCCGGCAGACGGAACTGGAAGCCGGCATTCGTGAAATCGAGCAGAAGAAGCGTTTGCTGACAGAAAAGCTGGAGACATTGCGGAAAGAGACAGCCGGAATGGAGCAGCAGATGGAAGCAGGGAAGGCAGAAATTTTGCGTTTGCTGAATGCCCGCGCTTCCATGAAAGCAGAACAACAGCGTCTGAAAACGATGCAGGAACAGGCTTCTATCCACCGGGCGCAGTTAAATAAGGAATTGCTGGAGCAGAAGAGCGGCGGTGATGATGTCAGCGGATTACTGTTCAAACAGGAAAAAGAATTGGCAGAACTGAAGGAACAGATTGTGTCCATGGAGGAAGAAAAGACTTCCATTGAAAAGAAGCGGACTAACTGGCAGCAGGAGTTTGAAGAACTGCGTGGCCGGATGGATCAGTGCAAGGAGCAATATCACAAGGACAGTTCCCGTCTGGAATCTCTGCGGAATATCGCGGAGCGCTATGACGGATATGGCAACAGCATCCGCCGGATCATGGAGCGTAAGGCAGATACACCGGGAATTCACGGTGTTATCGCAGATCTGATCAAAGTGGAAAAAGCGTATGAGACCGCCATTGAGACAGCACTGGGCGGAAGTATCCAGAATATTATAACGGACAATGAGGATACTGCCCGTCAGATGATTGAATATCTGAAAAAGAACCGGTATGGTCGTGCTACATTTTTGCCGCTGACCAGTGTGTCTGCACCGGAGCATGTTCCGGCGGAAAAAGCGTTAGGTGAGACCGGTGTCATTGGTATTGCAAGCAGTCTGGTGCACACGCAGCCACAGTATGAAAAGGTGGCAGGTTATCTGCTGGGACGGGTGCTTGTAATGGACACCATTGAGCATGCGGTGATGGTTGCCAGAAAGTTCCGTTATTCTCTGCGTATCGTTACCCTGGAGGGCGAGTCACTGCAGCCTGGCGGTTCCATGACCGGTGGTGCGTTCCGAAACAACAGCAATCTGCTGGGACGGAATCGTGAGATTGAGATTTTGGAAAAACAAGTGGCTGACTGCCGTGCACAGGCGCAGGAAATCCGCAGTCGGATGGAAGATGTGAAGACCGCAAATGCACTGCTGAAGGATGATTATGAAGAATTGCAGGTAAATCTGCAGCAGGCTTATCTACATAAAAACACATTAGAGATGGAGACCAGTCATATTCGGGAGCAGCAGGAAAAACAGGAAGCTGCTTATGCCGGCATTCATGAAGAGATTGCCAAAATTGATGCGGATAAAAAAGAATGGTCCATCGATCAGGCACAGATGGAAGAACAGATACAGATGTCTGTGGACAAGGAAGCTGAAATAACCGGTCAGAATAATGTTTTATCTCAACAGGTAGAAAATAAAAATCTGGAGATTGAGAGTGTTTCCCAGGATCTGAATGATGTTCTGTTGGAGATTGCACAGAAACAGCAGCAAAAAAATTTCCTGCAGCAGAATATCCGGAGAACGGAAGAAGAAATCCACCGTCTGAATCAGGAGAAGAAGCAGATTTTGGAGGACAGTGCAAATAGTGAGACTGCCATTGAAGAGCGGGAAAAACAGATCAGACAGCTGCAGGAACAGTCAGAAGCAGCTGTTTTACAAAAGCAGGGGCTGGATGAGAAACTGACGGTAATCCGTACACAGAAAGAAACAATGCTTGGAGAGCAGAAAAACTTTTTTGCACAGCGGGAAGAACTTTCACAGACTATGAGTGATCTGGATAAAGAACTGTTCCGATTGAATCAGCAGAAGGAAAAGACGGAGCAGGCACAGGATTCTCTGACTACTTATATGTGGGAAGAGTATGAAATCACCTATCATGTAGCAAAGGGAGCAGAACGGCCGGAGAAGCTGAACGTAGCTGAACTCAAAAAGCAGATCACAGGTATCCGGGATGAAATCCGTAAGCTTGGAAATGTCAATGTCAATTCCATTGAAGAGTATAAGAGTGTTTCGGAGCGTTATGAATTCCTGTCCGCACAGCATGCGGATCTGGAGGAAGCGAAAGCGAGTCTGGAGAAGATCATTACAGAACTTGATGAAGGTATGCGTAAGCAGTTTGCAGAGAAATTTGCAGATATTCAGCGGGAGTTTGACAGGACATTTAAGGAGTTGTTCGGCGGAGGAAAAGGTTCACTGGAGCTGACCGGTGAGGAAGATACAAATGACATTTTGGAATGTGGTATCAAGATCATTGCGCAGCCGCCGGGAAAGAAACTTCAGAATATGATGCAGCTGTCCGGTGGAGAAAAGGCACTGACAGCGATTGCATTGTTATTTGCAATCCAGAACTTAAAGCCATCTCCGTTCTGTCTGTTAGATGAGATCGAGGCAGCCTTGGATGACTCTAACGTTGATCGGTTTGCTAATTATCTGCATAAGCTCACAAAAAATACGCAGTTTATTGTTATTACTCATCGACGGGGAACTATGACAGCCGCAGATCGTCTGTATGGTATCACCATGCAGGAGAAAGGTGTGTCTGCATTGGTTTCCGTCAACCTGATTGAAAAAGAGCTGGATGCGTAATCTGGAAACAGTTTTTATACAAAATTTATTTGAGAAAGGAAGAATAGTATGGCTGAAGAAAAAAAGGGTTTTTTTAAACGACTGGTCAGTGGTCTGACCAAAACCCGTGACAATATCGTGTCCGGATTTGATTCTATTTTCAGCGGATTTTCACATATTGATGATGATTTTTACGAGGAACTGGAAGAAATTCTTGTAATGGGTGATATCGGAATCCATGCCACAGAAGAAATCATCGAAAATCTGAAGAAAAAAGTAAAAGAAAACCATATCAAAGAGCCGGCAGACTGCCGAGAGCTGCTGATCAACAGTATCAAAGAACAGATGTATGTAGGTGATACAGCGTATCGCTTTGAAGAGGAAACCTCCGTCGTTCTGGTCATCGGCGTCAATGGCGTTGGAAAGACTACTACCATTGGAAAATTGGCAGGAAAATTGAAAAGCCAGGGGAAAAAAGTGATTCTTGGAGCGGCGGATACTTTTCGTGCCGCTGCGGGTGAACAGCTGACAGAGTGGGCAAATCGTGCCGGTGTGGAGATCGTTGGTGGTCAGGAAGGATCTGATCCGGGTTCCGTTGTATACGATGCCGTGCAGGCAGCAAAAGCCCGGAAAGCAGATGTATTACTGTGTGATACTGCAGGACGTCTGCATAATAAGAAAAACCTGATGGAAGAATTAAAGAAGATTAACCGTATTCTGGAAAAAGAGTATCCGGAAGCATACCGCGAGACTTTAGTAGTTCTGGATGCCACTACCGGGCAGAATGCACTCGTTCAGGCAAAGCAGTTCAGCGAGGCTGCCGAGATCACAGGTATTGTATTGACCAAGATGGACGGAACGGCCAAGGGAGGAATTGCAGTTGCAATTCATTCTGAACTTGGTATTCCGGTAAAATATATTGGTGTAGGAGAAAGCATTGATGATCTGCAGAAATTTGATGCAGATCAGTTTGTTGATGCACTGTTTGAGAAGGAGGACGTAAATGAGTGAAATGTTGACACTGGATCGTTTTGAGGAAGCCAGTGAAATTGTCAAAAAAGTAACACAGGAGACAAAGCTGGTATACAGTGAATATTTAAGCGAACAGACAGGTAATAAAGTATATTTGAAACCGGAAAATATGCAGTTTACCGGTGCATATAAAGTGCGTGGTGCTTATTACAAGATTAGCACATTGACAGAAGAAGAGCGTCAGCGTGGTCTGATCACCGCATCCGCAGGAAATCATGCACAGGGTGTGGCTTATGCGGCAAAACGTTATGGTGCAAAGGCAACCATCGTAATGCCAACTACAACACCACTGATCAAAGTAAACCGTACGAAGAGTTATGGTGCAGAAGTTGTCCTGTACGGAGATGTATATGATGAGGCTTGTGCAAAAGCATATGAGCTGGCAGAAGAGCACGGATATACTTTTATCCATCCTTTCGATGATCCTGCGGTTGCAACCGGTCAGGGAACCATTGCAATGGAAATCTTTCAGGAACTTCCGCTGGTAGAATATATTCTGGTACCAATCGGTGGCGGCGGACTTGCAACGGGTGTATCTACACTTGCAAAATTGTTGAATCCGAAGATTAAAGTCATCGGTGTAGAGCCTGCTGGCGCAAATTGTATGCAGGAATCTCTGAAGACCGGTGAAGTAGTGACTTTACCACAGGTAAATACGATTGCAGACGGTACTGCTGTAAAGACGCCGGGAAGTAAAATTTTTCCGTATATTCAGGAGAATCTGGATGATATCATTACCGTTCATGATGATGAACTGATTGTAGCATTTCTGGATATGGTAGAAAATCATAAAATGATCGTAGAAAATTCCGGTTTGCTGACCGTGGCAGCACTGAAACACTTAAGTGTAAAAGATAAACGTGTCGTTTCTATCTTAAGTGGCGGAAATATGGATGTCATCACCATGTCCTCTGTAGTACAGAAAGGTTTGATCCTGCGCGATCGTATCTTTACTGTATCCATTCAGCTTCCGGATAAACCGGGTGAATTGTGCAGAGTCGCAGGTGTTGTAGCCAGTGTACAGGCGAATGTTATCAAACTGGATCATAACCAGTTCATATCTTCCAACCGGAATGCAGCTGTGGAGATCCGGATTACCATGGAAGCATTTGGTACCGAGCATAAAAAACAGATTATTGGGGCACTTCGTGATGCGGGCTATGAACCAAACTTGATCCAGGCGGTGCTGTAATTTTTTGTTTATTGGCTAATTATTTCACTGTGTAAATAGCGAAAACGAAGCATCCTGTCAGGGGTAGTGAGCGTCTAGCGTTCCGACAGGATGCTTCGTTTTCGCATTAAAAATTAAATTTCAGCCAACAACAAGACAAATAAGCTTTACTCTCCGTCGTGGAAGCGGGACAAAAACTGCCGTGTCCGTTCTTCCTTTGGATGTTCGAATACCTGATAAGGATCACCCTGTTCAAGAATATAACCATCATCCATGAAGATAACCTGATCCGCCACATCCCGGGCAAAGGCCATTTCATGTGTCACTATGACCATTGTTGTCTTGGTTTCCGCTAATTCTTTGATGACTTTCAGTACTTCGCCGGTCAGTTCCGGATCCAGGGCAGAAGTTGGCTCATCAAAACAGAGAATATCCGGTTGCATGGCCAGTGCGCGGGCGATTGCAACACGCTGACACTGTCCACCGGAGAGTTGGTGCGGGTAGTTGTTGATCCGTTCGGAAAGTCCCATCTGCTTTAAAAGACTGACAGCCTGTGCTTCAATTTCGTCGTGGATTTCTTTTTTTCGTGCTTTATAGTCCGGACGCTCTTTGGCAAGTAATTCCTTTGCGAGCATAACATTTTTCAGTGCTGTATATTGAGGAAAGAGATTAAAGGACTGAAAAACAAGTCCGAAATGCAGACGGTTTTTACGGATTTCCGATTCCTGCATGGTTGTTGGATTTGCTGCATCAAAGACAGTTTTGTCCTTGACGCGGATCATACCATTGTCCGGCTGTTCCAGGAAATTCAGGCAGCGCAGAAGCGTGGTTTTTCCACTTCCGGAAGAACCAATGATGGACAGTACCTGGCTTTCTTCCAGAGAAAAGCTGATATCCTTCAGCACCTTTGTCTGTCCAAAGGATTTGCATAAATGTTCTGCTTCTAAAATTTTCATGATCAGTTTCTCCTTTTATCTGAAATAATCCAGTTTCTTTTCTAATTTTCCAAGTACCACTGTCAGAATACCGTTGAAAATAAGGTAGTAGATGGCGGTGAAGAACAGTGGCCAGATCTGTCCGGAAATACCCTGAGAACCTTTCATAAAGGCCTGTCCTGCCCAGATGATCTCCTGTAGTGCAATGATGCGTGCGAGAGAAGTGTCCTTTACCAGTGTCAGAATTTCGTTTGACATTGGTGGAATGATTCTTTTTACCATCTGTAATAATTTTACACGGAAGAAAATCTGGGATTTGGTCATGCCCAGAACCAATCCGGCTTCTTCCTGACCTACCGGTACACTTTGAATACCACCGCGGTAGATTTCGGAAAAGTAGCAGGCATAGTTCAAAATGAAGGAAACGGATGCTGCGAGGAAACGTCCGGTTTCGCCGCCGCCCCAGATTGGGTTATGTAATACCAGTCCCGGGAAAAAGTAGATGATCAGTAACTGGATCATCAGAGGGGTACCGCGGACAACCCAGATCAGAAGTTTAAAAAAAGCACTGACTGGTTTGATGCGGGACATGGAACCGAAACAGATTGCAAGACCCAGAGGACATGCGCCAATCAGGGTAATGACAAAAAGTCGTAATGTCTGTAAAAAGCCGATATTTAAGGAATGAATGACAATCGGCAGCTGTTGTGAAAAATCCATGATAGTTCCTGCTTTCTCTAAATATTTTTGTCACAGCTTACGCATCATATGCATTAAATTCATGCATATGCCTACGTGAAAAAACGTGTGAACGGTACATTTTTATGCACAACAAAGAGCGGAAACTCCGCTCTCTGTTTTTAATTAAAAATCACTATTTATTTTACAAATCTCAACAAACAAATATTACTCAACAAACAAATATCTCTCAACAAACAAATATTACTCAACAAACAAATATCTCTCAATAAAACAAGGATATAACCAGATAAGACCGGATAGCGGTTATTTGGTTATGAATAAGCAACATAAGCAAATGGCTATGTTGTGTGATCACAGGATTATTTCTGCTCAACAACTGCAGCCTGTACACCATATTTTTCAGCAATCTGCTCCATGGATCCGTCAGCATAGCTGGATTTGAAGAAGTTATTTAATTCCGCAGCCAGATCAGAACCTTTTCTGAAACCGACACCGTATTCTTCATCATTTAATCCAATGGTGTAAGTCAGGTTGGAATAACCGGTGCCTTCGCCAACCATTGCGGCAGCCATCAGGGAATCGATGATAGCAGCATCGGATGTGCCTGCAGCAACTTCCATCAGTGCATCTGACTGAGCAGTAACAGCAGTGTAGTTTAAGCCAAGTTCCTGAGCCTGTGCTTCGCCGGCACTTCCGGATTCAACAGCAAAAGTGAGATCTTTTAAGCTGTCTTTGTCCTGATATTTATCAGCTACGTCAGACGGAACAACAACTACCTGTGCATTGTTACAATAAGCGGTTGTACAGGACATGGAACTTGTTACTTCATCTGTCAGTGTCATGCCATTCCATACACAATCGATGGTTTTTCCATCTAATTCAAGGATTTTGTTGTCCCAGTCGATTTCTACAAACTCAACATCTACGCCAAGACTTTCGGCAAAAGCAGATGCAAGGTCAGCATCAAATCCAATCCAGTTTCCGTTTTCATCCTGATAATCCATTGGCTCGAAATCTGTGATACCTACCACCAAAGTACCTTTGTCTTTAACATAAGCAAGATCGCTGTCTGTGCTTTCTGCTGTCGCAGAGGTATCTTTGCTGTTGCCTGCGGAAGCAGATCCGCTGCTGTTTGTATTGCCGCATGCAGCCATGGAAGCGACCATACCCGCAGCAAGAACGAGTGCTAATAATTTCTTTTTCATCTTTTTTTCTCTCTCCTCTGATAAATCTTTCTTAAAACATGCTACCATGTTACCAATTTACCATGCTAAAGTCAAGAAAAAAATGAAAAAGTTTTTATACAGCAAGGATATTCGAGATATAGATCATACAGAATATAGGGGTATTTTTGTTATTACAGAATGATAAAAGGGTCTGAACCCATATTGTAAGTATCAGAAACAATATGAATTCAGCCCCTTTTTAATTTGATAGGATTGTGGGAGTGCAAAGCACAGCGCAATCTGTGTGTTCAAGAAACAAGGATTTAGTTATCTTCTTCATCCGAAGATGCCATTGTATATACAGAACGTTTTCTTGCCATCTCATCACTTTCCAGATATTCATCGTATGTGGTGATTTTGTCAATGATTGAGCCGTTTGGCATAAATTCAATGATGCGGTTTGCGGTTGTCTGTACAATCTGGTGATCGCGGGAAGCGAAGAGCAGTACACCCGGGAATTTGATCAGACCGTTGTTCAGAGCGGTGATGGATTCCATATCCAGGTGGTCGGTCGGCTCATCCAGAATCAGTACATTGGATGCTTCGATCATCATGCGGGAGAAGAGTACACGTACTTTTTCACCACCGGAGAGTACACGCATCTTTTTAACACCGTCCTCGCCAGGAAAGAGCATACGGCCAAGGAATCCGCGGACATAAGTAGCGTCTTTGATCTCGGAGAACTGTGTCAGCCAATCTACAATGATAAGATCTGTATCAAAAATTTTGGTATTGTCTTTCGGGAAATAGGACTGGCTTGTGGTAACACCCCACTTGTAAGTGCCTTCATCCGGTTCCATTTCGCCTGTTATAATTTTAAATAAAGTAGTTTTTGCAAGCTCATTGCTTCCGACAAATGCGATTTTATCTTCGCGGTTTACGATAAAGGATACGTTATCCAGAATTTTAACACCGTCGATGGTTTTACTTAATCCTTCTACAAGAAGCACTTCATTACCAATTTCGCGGGATGGGCGGAAGTCAATGTATGGGTATTTGCGGCTGGACGGTTTGATCTCATCCAGCTGGATTTTCTCCAGTGCTTTTTTTCTGGAAGTAGCCTGTTTGGATTTGGAAGCATTTGCAGAGAAACGGGAGATGAACTCCTGTAATTCCTTGATTTTCTCCTCTTTCTTTTTGTTCGCTTCTTTCATCTGTTTTACCATTAACTGGCTGGATTCATACCAGAAGTCATAGTTTCCGGCATAAAGCTGGATTTTTGCGTAGTCAATATCAGCGATATGAGTACAAACTTTGTTTAAAAAATAACGGTCATGAGATACGACAATGACAGTATTTTCAAAGTTGATCAGGAATTCTTCCAGCCATGCGATAGCATCAAGATCAAGGTTGTTTGTCGGCTCATCCAGCAGCAGGATATCCGGATTTCCGAATAATGCCTGTGCAAGCAGGACTTTAACTTTCAGCGGACCTGGCAGATCTCCCATGGTAGCGTAGTGGAATTCAGTGTCAATTCCAAGACCGTTCAGCATGGTAGCGGCATCAGATTCTGCATTCCAGCCATCCATATCGGCAAATTCCGCCTCAAGTTCACTGGCACGGATACCATCTTCATCTGTGAAATCTTCTTTCATGTAGATGGCATCTTTTTCTTTCATGATCTCATAGAGACGTTTGTTTCCCATGATAACAGTATCAAGAACGGTGTAGGCATCGTACTTGAAGTGATCCTGCTGCAAGAAGGAAAGTCGTTGGCCGGCGGTGATGGAGATATCGCCGTTTGTTGGCTCCAACTGTCCACTTAAAATCTTCAGAAATGTGGATTTGCCGGCACCATTGGCACCAATCAGACCGTAGCAGTTGCCTTCTGTAAATTTAATATTTACATCTTCAAACAACGCCTTTTTACCGATTCGTAATGTTACATTATTTGCACTGATCATAAATTCTTCTCCTTAACTTCTTTATTATATATGTGTTTTATTTCTAATAATTTACCTCTGGTATTGTACACAAGATTATATATAAAAGCAAGGAAAACATGCGCAGAAGAATGATTTTTGCATCACAGAAAACATTTAGAAAATTTTTTGGGGGTGTGGCTGCATTTTTTGCGGGGGCAAAGCGACTGCGTTCATGAGCAAGTAGCGAAAACGGATTGCGAATGTCCGCTTTACTGATGTTTCTAAAATAGAAACTTTATGCTTGGGTATGACGGTTTATGATTTTAGATGAATAAAATTCAAGATAGACATGAATAAGTTGAGGGATGAGATTGTATGCAATATTATACGCTCAAGGTTCTTGTTTTCAACAGAAAAGTAGGTTACAATACGGTTATCACGTTGGAAGTTCTCGGGGAAGTTTTCGGGGATTTGTAACGTTGCCACAAAGATGAACGCAGAAAAAAACAAAATTGTATTGAAATATATACAATTTTGGGATATACTGATGTTGCTTTTTTGTGAAAATATTGTAAGATAAGGGTAAAGCATTGTTAACTAATTAACAAAACTAAATCAAAAGAATTTAGGAGGAATGGAAATGAAACGTTCTATGAAAACCATGGATGGTAACCATGCAGCAGCTCATGCATCATATGCATATACAGATGTTGCGGCTATCTATCCGATCACTCCGTCATCTGTAATGGCAGAAGCTACAGATGAGTGGGCAACACAGGGAAGAAAAAATATTTTCGGTCAGACTGTAAAAGTAACAGAGATGCAGTCCGAGGCTGGTGCAGCCGGTACTGTACACGGTTCTCTGGCAGCAGGTGCTCTGACAACTACTTATACAGCATCTCAGGGTCTTCTCCTGATGATTCCAAACCTTTATAAAATCGCTGGTGAGAGATTACCAGGTGTATTCAACGTATCTGCACGTACACTTGCAAGCCATGCATTATGTATCTTCGGTGATCATTCTGATGTTTATGCCTGTCGCCAGACTGGCTGCGCAATGCTTTGTGAGTCCAGCGTTCAGGAAGTAATGGATCTGACACCGGTTGCTCATTGCTCAGCAATCAAAGGAAGACTTCCGTTCATCAACTTCTTCGATGGTTTCCGTACATCTCATGAGATTCAGAAAATCGAGACATGGGATTATGAAGATCTGAAAGATATGGTAGATCTTGATGCAATCAACGCATATCGCCAGAATGCATTAAATCCAAATCATCCATGTCAGATGGGTTCCGCACAGAATCCGGATATCTTCTTCCAGGCAAGAGAGGCATGCAACCAGACTTATGATGATATGCCTGCAATTGTTCAGGAATACATGGACAAAGTTAATGAAAAACTTGGTACAAACTATAAATTGTTCAACTACTATGGTGCAGAAGATGCTGAGAAAGTTATCATCGCTATGGGATCTGTATGTGAGACAATCGATGAGACAATTGATTATCTGATGGCAAAAGGCGAGAAAGTAGGTCTTGTAAAAGTACGTCTGTACAGACCATTCTCAGCAGAAGCTCTGGTTAATGCTATTCCGGATTCTGTAAAACAGCTGATCGTTCTTGATAGAACAAAAGAGCCGGGAGCTATGGGTGAGCCACTTTACCTTGATGTAGTTGCTGCATTAAAGAATACAAAATTCGATGCAGTTCCGATCTTTACAGGACGTTACGGACTTGGTTCCAAAGATACAACACCTGGACAGATCATCGCTGTTTATAACAATACAGAAAAAGAAAAATTCACAATCGGTATCGTTGATGATGTTACAAATCTTTCTCTGGAAGTTACAGAGCATCCGGTTACAACTCCGGCTACAACAATCAACTGCAAGTTCTGGGGACTTGGAGCAGATGGTACCGTAGGTGCTAACAAGAACTCTATCAAGATCATCGGTGATAATACTGATATGTATGCTCAGGCTTACTTTGATTATGATTCCAAAAAATCAGGTGGTGTAACCATTTCCCACTTACGTTTTGGTAAAGATCCGATCCGTTCCACATATCTGATCAACAAAGCAAACTTTGTAGCATGCCATTGCCCGGCTTATATCCACAAATATAACATGGTTCAGGATCTGGTTCCGGGTGGAACATTCCTTCTGAACTGCTCATGGGATATGGCAGGACTGGAAGAGCATCTTCCGGGACAGGTAAAACGTTATATTGCAGAGAACGATATTAAGTTCTATACAATTGACGGTATCAAGATCGGTAAAGAAATCGGACTTGGCGGACGTATCAATACAGTACTTCAGTCTGCATTCTTTGCACTTTCCAACATCATTCCGGCTGACAAAGCAAACGAACTGATGAAAGCAGCTGCAAAAGCTACTTATGGTAAAAAAGGTGATAAGATCGTACAGATGAACTACGATGCAATTGATGCCGGTGCTAAGCACGTTGTTAAAATCGAAGTTCCTGAAAGCTGGAAAACAGCAGGTGAAGAGAGCCTTACAGGTGCTGCAGTAACAGGCGCACGTCAGGATGCAGTTGATTTCGTAAACAACATTCAGAAGAAGATCAATGCTCAGATGGGTAATACATTACCGGTATCTGCATTCAAGGATTATGTAGATGGTTCCACACCTTCTGGTACATCCGCTTATGAGAAACGTGGTGTGGCAGTAGACGTTCCGGTATGGGATGTAAATAAATGTATCCAGTGTAACCAGTGTTCTTATGTTTGCCCGCACGCAGCAATCCGTCCGGTTGCTATGACAGAGGCTGAGGCAGCTGCAGCTCCGGAAGGAATGCAGTACAAAGATATGACAGGAATGCCGGGATACAAATTCGCTATCACAATTTCCGCATACGATTGTACCGGATGTGGTTCCTGTGTAAACGTTTGCCCGGATAAGATTCAGGCAATCACAATGCAGAACTTCGAGGCTAATGAGGCAGAGCAGGCTTACTTCGATTATGGTGTATCTGTTCCGGACAAAGCAGAAGTTATTGCTAAATTCAAAGAAAATTCCGTAAAAGGATCTCAGTTCAAACAGCCGCTGCTTGAGTTCTCAGGCGCTTGTGCCGGATGTGGTGAGACACCGTACGCAAAACTGATCACTCAGTTATTCGGTGACAGAATGTACATTGCAAACGCAACAGGATGTTCCTCTATCTGGGGTAACTCTTCACCGTCCACACCATACACAGTAACTCCGGAAGGAAAAGGACCGGCTTGGTCAAACTCCCTGTTCGAGGATGCTGCAGAATTTGGTTATGGTATGCTTCTCGCAAACAATGCATTAAGAGGTGCATTAAAAGAGAAAGTAGAAGATGTTGTTGCTAACGGAACTAACGAAGATGTAAAAGCTGCCGGCCAGGAATGGTTAGATACTTACGGATGCGGCGTTACAAACGGACCTGCTACTGACAAGCTCATCAAAGCGTTAGAGGCATGCGGTTGTGACAAAGCTCAGGAAATCCTTGCTCAGAAAGACTTCCTTGGAAAGAAATCCCAGTGGGTATTCGGTGGTGACGGATGGGCTTACGATATCGGATTCGGTGGCGTAGATCATATCCTTGCAAGTGGCAAAGATATCAATGTAATGGTATTTGATACTGAGGTATATTCCAATACAGGTGGACAGTCTTCCAAATCTACAAACATCGGTGCAATTGCTCAGTTCGCAGCAGGTGGTAAAGATGTTAAGAAGAAAGACCTTGCTTCCATCGCAATGAGCTATGGTTATGTGTATGTAGCACAGATCGCAATGGGTGCTGATATGAATCAGTGTGTGAAAGCAATCGCTGAGGCTGAAGCATATCCGGGACCGTCTCTGATCATTGCTTATGCTCCATGTATCAACCATGGTATCAAGATTGGTATGAGCAAAGCTCAGACAGAGGAGAAGAATGCAGTAGCAGTAGGTTACTGGAATAACTTCCGTTACAATCCGGCTCTGGCTGCTGAAGGCAAGAATGCATTCACTCTTGACAGCAAAGCTCCAAGCGGAGATTACAAAGCATTCCTGAACGGAGAGGTTCGTTACAATGCTCTTGTAAGACAGGATCCGGAGAAAGCAGATCGTCTCTTTGAGAAATCTGAAGAAAATGCAAAGGCAAGATACGCTTACCTGAACAAACTCGTAAAACTTTACGGAACAGAAGAGTAAGAATTTCATCTCAGTCTGATTTGTAAATATTTCGAATGATAATAAGAGGTATGCCGCTTCAGCGGCATGCCTCTTTTACTGTCTTCAGGAGTGGAGGGACTGGAAAAAAAGGTTGATGTTATATCACAAATTGGTTACAATGGTACAGAATGAAAGGATGAAATGAATGAAGAAAAAAGAACATAAGATCGACAGTGTCGAACCGGGCAGCATTGCGGATGAGATGGGAATTGAAGCCGGGGATGTATTGCTGACTGTCAACGGAAAGCCGATTCAGGATGTGTTTGATTATCATTTTCTGATCAATGACGTGACATTGAACCTGTTGATCCAGAAACCGGATGGTGAAGAGTGGGAACTTGAAATAGAGAAAGATTATTATGAAGATCCGGGTATTGTATTTGAAAATGGTCTGATGGATGATTATAAATCCTGTTATAATAAATGTATTTTCTGTTTTATAGATCAGATGCCGCCTAATATGAGGGAGACATTATATTTTAAAGACGACGATTCCAGACTATCTTTTTTACAGGGGAATTATGTAACCCTGACCAATATGAAGGATGAAGATGTGGAGCGTATAATCACTTATAAACTGGCACCGATCAACGTATCTGTGCATGCAATGAATCCGGAGTTGCGTTGCAAGATGCTGCATAACCGTTTTGCCGGAGAAGCACTGGACAAAATCCGCCGTTTTTATGAGGCAGGGATTGAGATGAACGGCCAGATCGTGCTTTGCAAAGGGGTCAATGACGGTGCAGAGCTGGAACGAAGTATCCGGGAGCTGGCAGACTATCTACCCTACATGGAAAGTCTTTCTGTGGTACCTGTGGGACTGACAAAATTCCGGGATGGTTTGTATCCGTTGGAGCCGTTTACAAAGGAGGATGCAAAAGAAGTACTGGAGATGATTCATAAATGGCAGAAAATATGCTATGAAAAACACGGTACACATTTTGTACAGGCATCGGATGAATGGTATCTGCTGGCAGAAGAACCGTTTCCACCGGAAGAAAATTATGATGGATATATTCAGCTGGAAAATGGTGTGGGCATGATTCCATTGTTGGCGAGCGAGTTTGATGCTTGTCTGGAGCTGGAACAGGAAGAGGGAGAAAAAGACCTGTTTCAGTCAAAACGCTCCGGCAGAACCGAAGGTTTTCAACTGTTTGGCAGAAAGAAAAAACAGGTGGCTGCTGAGGGAATATCTGGGTATCGCCGTATTGTATCCATTGCTACCGGAAAATCAGCGGCACCGTTGATGCGGAAGCTGGCAGCAAAGTTTATCTGCCTGCATCCGGATATCAAAGTCAATGTATATCAGATTCGAAATGATTTCTTTGGAGAGATGATTACCGTGTCGGGACTGTTGACAGGACAGGATCTGAAGGCACAGCTGATGGGCCAGGAACTGGGGGATGTATTGTTGCTTCCATGTAATCTGCTGCGCAGCGGAGAAGAAGTATTTTTGGATGATGTGACATTGTCAGAATTGGAAAACGCTTTACAAGTGCCGATTCATATTGTAAAATCAGACGGGCAGTGTCTGTATGAGGAACTGCTTGGTCATAACCTGAACGTAGAATAAGCATTTCCCAACTTCTGGTGCGTGACGTAACGAAGCAATGGGTAAGCGGATGCTTTATGCGGCAGGAGTTGAACACTCGCACTGACAGACTACAAAGCGTCTGCGTTCATGGGCAAGTGGTAAAAGCGGATTGCGAATGTTCGCTTTACAGATCTATAGAAGTAACTTGAGGTTAAACAGAATTCGAAAAGAGACGAGGTATAAAATATGAGTAAACCGGTTGTAGCGGTTGTGGGACGTCCGAATGTAGGAAAGTCTACGTTATTCAATGCCCTGGCAGGAGAACGTATTTCCATCGTGAAGGATACACCGGGTGTCACAAGAGACCGTATTTATGCAGATGTGGAATGGTTGAACCATTCCTTTACTATGGTAGATACTGGCGGTATTGAGCCGGACAGCAAGGATGTAATCCTGTCACAGATGCGTGAACAGGCAGAAATCGCCATTGCTACTGCGGATGTAATCCTTTTTATGACAGATGTACACCAGGGGTTGGTGGATGCGGATGCGAAAGTAGCTGATATGCTGCGCCGTTCGCACAAACCTGTGGTTCTGGTAGTGAACAAAGTGGACAGTTTCCAGAAATATATGTCCGATGTCTATGAGTTTTATAATCTTGGAATCGGTGATCCGCTTCCAATTTCTGCAGCATCCCGCCTTGGAATCGGTGATATGCTGGAGGAGGTTGTAAAACATTTTCCGGCGTCTGTCCAAGAAGAAGAGGAAGATTCCAGACCAAAGGTAGCCATTATCGGAAAACCAAACGTAGGAAAATCTTCATTGGTCAACAAGCTGGCAGGCGAAGCCCGTGTTATCGTATCTGATATCGCAGGAACAACCCGTGATGCCATTGATACAGAAGTGAAATATAATGGCAAAGAGTATATTTTTATTGATACTGCGGGTCTGCGCCGCAAAAATAAAATCAAAGAAGAAATCGAACGTTACAGCATCATTCGTGCGGTAACAGCGGTGGAGCGCGCAGATGTGGTTGTTATTGTTATCGATGCCACAGAAGGTGTCACTGAGCAGGATGCGAAGATCGCAGGCATTGCTCATGAGCGGGGAAAAGGTATCATTATTGCAGTAAATAAGTGGGATGCCATTGAAAAAGATGACAAGACGATTTATAAACATACAAATAAGATCCGTGAAATTTTAAGTTTTATGTCTTATGCGGAGATTATGTTTATATCTGCTAAGACGGGGCAGCGCCTGAACAAAATGTTTGAAATGATCGATATGGTTCTGGAGAACAATGCAATGCGTGTGGCTACCGGCGTCTTAAATGAGATTATGACAGAAGCAGTGGCAATGCAGCAGCCACCTTCTGATAAAGGCAAACGTCTGAAACTGTATTACATTACACAGGTTGCAGTAAAACCGCCAACATTTGTCATTTTTGTAAATGATAAAGAACTGATGCATTTTTCCTATACGAGATATCTGGAAAACAGAATCCGTGATACTTTTGGGTTCAAAGGAACGGCTCTGAAATTTATCATCCGTGAGAGAAAGGAAGATAAATAATGGTAGTATTTCGAATCATCAGTGCTCTGTTAGGCTACCTGTTTGGTTTATTTCCTACCGGAGTTCTGTATGGAAATGCCCATCATGTGGATATCCGTTCCAAGGGCAGCGGCAATACCGGTACGACAAATTCCCTGCGTGTCCTTGGGTGGAAAGCCGGCGTGATCGTATTTCTCGGTGACTGTCTAAAGGCAGTTGCAGCTATGGCCATTATTTGGTTTGTGGCAAAAGACCGTTATCCGGACACGGTGAAATTGCTGGAACTGTATGCGGGATTTGGTGCGGTTCTGGGACATAATTTTCCATTTTATATGAAGTTTAAAGGTGGGAAAGGTATTGCCAGCAGTGTGGGAATCATTTTTACATTCGACTGGAGAATGGTTCCAATCTGTGCAATTCTCTTTTTTGCATCTGTGGTACCAACGGGATTTATGTCTTTGGGTTCTCTTGGAATCCTCAGTGGATTTTTTGTACAGACCATTGTGTTTGGGCAGATGGGGTGGCTGAAGATTGCTACACAGTTTTTGCCGGAAGTCTATGTGCTTACCGGTATTCTGACAGCACTGGCATTTTGGCAGCATCGGACGAATATCAAACGTCTGGCAACCGGAACGGAGAATAAATTCCGCCCGGCGAAAAAATAATGACAGTTGCGGATAATAGGTATGTATTATACAATGATAGTATAAGAAAAAACATATCATAGGGCAGGGACTACCCGAATAAACGCCTGTGGAGATAATAGATTACAAGGTCTGTGAAGCAGGAGAACCATTGGATTTATACAATGGGTAAGTTCACCTCAGTCTGAGTTGAGACTCCCACTTCTGTAAGTGGTGAGTAATAACAAATCTTTCTCAGTGGGAGTTCAATCTCCGACTGAGATAAACGCTCCGCGAGGATGTGCAGTGATTCTGAGAAGAATATGTCAGCTTTCGCTGACCAGAATCACGCACCAAGTCTCACGTGCGTTCGACTTGAATCATGTATGCTTAGCTTTTTGAAAAATGCCGGGCGTACATTGCTATAATAGAATCATAGCATGATTTCCTGTATTTATCCAGATGCAATGCGACAAAAATGCTTTAAATATCGCAATATAAAACAGTGAAAAATAAGCTGGTGTTTGAAGAATATGGGCGGATTCTGATACAGTTTAGATAACAGAAAGAGCTTCTTGTGAAAAAATCACTCAGAAAAGATTGTTATGAGCATGAACACAGGCAGGACATATTATCTGGTACTTACATCAGATATTTGAGAAAGGACAAGGTAAGAGATTATGGCAGAAAAAAATCAGTATTTTCCACATTTGTTTGAGCCGTTAAAAATTGGTTCAAAGACAATCAAGAACCGTATTGAAGCGGCTCCGGCTTTATTTGCATTCGAGCATTATATCGAACTGGATCCGGATCCGTTTGGCTATACAACACCGGTTCCGGAGCGTGCGTTCCGTATGCTGGAGGCAAAGGCAAAAGGAGGCGCAGGAATTGTATGTCTGGGTGAGTTAAGCCCGAATCATGAGTATGACAAACGGTTTCCGTTTGAACCGTATCTTGATTTTACATCCAGATCAGATAAGCAGTTTGAAATTATGAAGGAAACTGCAGAGATGATCAAAAGCTATGGGGCATTTCCGATGGGCGAGCTGCTTTCCTGCGGTGAGATCAAGACAAATATCGGAGATGGTATCAATCCGAAGGGACCATCTGAGAAAGATCTTCCGGATGGCTCTCATGTGGAGGCGTTTACAAAAGAAGAGATTTTAAGCTGTTATCAAGATTATGTAACTGCATGTAAATGGTTCCAGGCAGCAGGATGGGAAGGCATTATGATCCACTGCGGACATGGCTGGCTTCCGGCACAGTTCCTGTCTCCGCAATACAATAAACGTACCGATGAGTATGGTGGATCTTTTGAAAACAGAGCAAGATTTACCGTTGATCTGTTAAAAACTGTTCGTGAAGCTATGGGACCGGACTTCGTGATCGAGATCCGTGTCAGCAGTTCTGAGCATTTACCGGGCGGATTAGAGCTGGAAGATGCTGTAAATTATTGTAAACTGTGTGAGCCATACATTGATATGATCCATGTATCCTGTGGTCATTACCTGAGTTCTTCCAGAAGTTGGGAGTTCACAACTGCTTATGCACCGCATGGTCCGAATATTGAACCGGCAGCTGTTATCAAACAGAACGTATCCATTCCGGTTGCGGCAGTCGGCGGCATCAATTCTCCGGAACAGGCGGAAGAGGCAATCGCGTCAGGAAAAATCGATATGGTATCCATGGGACGTCAGTTCTTTGCAGATCCGGCATTTCCAAACAAGGCAAAAGAAGGGCATGCAGATGAGATCCGTCGCTGTCTGCGCTGCGGAAGATGTTATCCGGGTCCGTCCGGCGAGCATGAAACAGAGATCTGGACGGTGAAATTCCCACCACTGGATTCCTGTACCATCAATCCATATGATGTATGGCCGGCATCTCATCATAAAGTCCTTCCGGACCGCATGCCGAAACCGGAAGCAAGCCGTAAAGTATTGGTAGTAGGCGGCGGCTGCGGCGGTCTGCAGACAGCGATCACAGCATCAGACAGAGGTCATCAGGTAATCCTGTGCGAGAAATCCGGAGTATTAGGCGGTCTGATCAATTTTACGGATCATACGGATCATAAAGTAGATATCAGAAACTTCAAAGATCTGCTGATCCGCGATGTGGAGAAACGTCCGATCGAAGTAAGATTAAACTGTGAAGTAACACCGGAACTCATTAGAGAAATTGCTCCGGAAGCAGTTGTACTAGCAGTCGGATCCGATGATCTGATCCTTCCAATCGAGGGAATCGAAAATGCGGTAACAGCAATGGACGTATATTACAATGACTTTGCAGGTCTTGGAAAGAGCACCATCGTACTCGGTGGCGGTCTGGTTGGCTGTGAGGCAGCCGCAGATTATATCGATCACGGTGTAGAGACAACGATTGTTGAAATGAAAGGTGCGCTGATGCCGGAGACAACCGGTCTGTACCGTACAGCTGTACATGATTTCATCGACAAAAACGGCGGCAAATACGAAGTAAATGCAAAAGTTGTCAAAGTTGGCAAAGATTTTGTGGTAGCGGAACAGGATGGGAAAGAGATTACCATCAAAGCAGATTCTGTTGTCAATGCAATGGGACGCCGTGCGCATGCGACAGAAGCACTTGAGACAGCTATCAAAGAAGCTGGTATTCCGGTATGGAAGATCGGTGACTGTGTCCGTGCGCGTCAGATCGGTGATGCGGTAAGAGAAGGCTGGACCGCAGCAATGGAAATTATCTAAATACATAAAGAAAAAAATCATACGCTGATTTTTATGGGATGATGCTCCCGCATTGGATTTTTCAATGCGGGAGTTTTTTTGATAAGAGCAGGGTGTCACCCCCAAAAAAAATCTTGATATGAAAAATCCATTGACAGAAAAACAAATTGTATATAAAATAATACATAAGAATGTATACAAAATACGATATATATGAGGTATAAAAAGTTCATTATAAATATATAGAGAAACGAGGGATGAAAAATGGACGAAATAAGTTTGAAAGCGCTTGCCAAAATTAACCTGGGACTGGATGTGCTTGGAAAACGTGAGGATGGATATCATGATGTGCGTATGATCATGCAGACCATTCACCTGTATGACCGTGTAGAGATTAAAAAGACACGTTCTCCGCATATCCATGTGGAGACAAATCTGTATTATCTTCCGGTAAATGAGGACAACCTGGTATACCGTGCGGCAAAACTGATGAAGGACGAATTTCAGATCAAGGAAGGTGTCCGCATCGTACTACAGAAGTTTATTCCGGTGGCAGCCGGTCTGGCCGGTGGAAGTTCCGATGCGGCAGCTGTACTGGTAGGTATGAACCGCATTTTTAATCTGGGATTGAAGCAGAATAAACTGATGGAGCTCGGACTGAAGATTGGAGCAGATGTACCGTTCTGTATCATGCGCGGCACGGCACTGGCAGAAGGAATCGGTGAAAAACTGACCGCATTGCCGCCGATGCCAAAGTGCCCGGTACTGATCGCAAAACCGGCGATCTCTGTATCTACCAAGACTGTTTATGAGGGGTTGAAATTGTATGACGGTATGGAGCATCCGGACATCGACGGTGTTATGGAGAGCATTCAGCAGAAAGATTTAAAGGGCGTAGCTTCCCACATGGGTAACATTCTTGAGACCGTGACCATTCCGATGTATCCGGTGATCAAAGATATCAAGAAACTGATGATGGACAACGGTGCACTGAATGCCATGATGAGCGGAAGCGGACCGACCGTATTCGGTTTATTCCCAAATGAGAAGGAAATCCGCCGGGCATATGATGCATTAAAGCAGTCCGGTCTGGCAAAAAATGTATATACATCAGACATTCATAATAACCGAAGATAAACACGGGAAAGAGGGGGAAACAGACTATGACAGATAATTTGGAATTACAGATGGATGCTTATCTGCCGCTTCGTGATGTCGTGTTCCAGACATTGCGCGGAGCGATTTTGAAAGGTGATCTCAAACCGGGCGAGCGTCTGATGGAATTACAGCTTGCATCCAAACTGGGCGTAAGCCGAACACCGATCCGTGAGGCTATCCGCATGCTGGAGCAGGAAGGCCTGGCAGTTACCATTCCGAGAAAAGGTGCGGAAGTGGCTAAGATGACAGAAAAAGATATGGAAGACGTACTGGAGATCCGTCTTTCACTGGAAGGACTGGCAGTCCGTCTTTCCTGTGAAAAGATCACACCGGCAGCATTGCAGGAACTGAAAGTAGCCATGGAAAATTTTGAAGAAAAAACAAGAAGTGGCCAGTTCGTAGAGATGGCAAAAGCTGATGTGAAGTTTCATGAGATTTTGTATAAAGCATCCAATAATCCGAAATTGCAGCAGCTGCTGAACAATCTGAGAGAGCAGATGTATCGTTATCGCGTGGAATATCTGAAAGATGATTCTATTTATCCAAGATTGATCGAGGAGCATCAGAAAATGTATGATGCGTTGAAATCCAAGGATTCCAAGCTGGCGGAATCTTATGTGGAGCGCCATTTGCATAATCAGGCAGAAGCGGTGAAAAAAATCATCCGTGAGCAGGAGTAGGAATAAAAATCAAAAATATGTGTATAGTAAAGGGCAGACGAGGGTCTGCCCTTTTGATTTTGTAATCCATAAAATAAATGAGGTAGTGGTATGCAGGAACAGGCAGTTTCAAAACAGTTAGATGAAAATATTGCATGGTGGAAACAGCAGTTTTCCGATTGTGCGGATATCAAGATGCGTCCTATGTGTCTGGGCAGGGATATGAGTATCCGTGCATTTTTAAGTTATATTGAAGTTACCGGCGGGAAAAATATGATGGAAGATTCGGTGCTTGGCAAAATGCTGAACCGGCTGAATGTTATGGAACCGCAGCAGGTGTATGCAGTACTGCAGGAAAACGGGCTGGGAGTTTCGGATGTCACACCTTTTGCACAGATGTCGGAAGCGGCAGGCGGGATGTTGACCGGTGATTCGATTCTGTTTGTGGATGGATTTGACCGGGCGCTGAAGATTCCGGACAAGGGGTACCCCGGCATGTCTCTGCAGAAGACCGAGTCGGAAAAAGCCATCCGTGGCAGTAATGAAGGGTTTGGCGATTCCATCAAGCAGAATACAGCACTGATCCGGAAACGACTGCGCTCTGTGGATCTGAAAGTGGCAGAGTGCAAGTGTGGCAGACGCACCGGTACGAATGTGGATATTATGTATCTTGACGGAATTGTCCGGCCTGAAATTGTGACGCAGATGCAGCAGCGGCTGGCAGCATTTGAGATAGATGGTATCGGGGACAGCGGTGTCATCGAACAGCTGACGGAAACGCAGTGGTTTTCACCATTTCCGCAGTATCAGACCACGCGGAGACCGGATCGGGCCGTGATGGCATTGCTGGAGGGAAGAGCCGTACTGCTGGCGGATAACTCTCCCGAGGTGCTGATTTTTCCAACCGATTACAATTCTTTTATTAAGACGACGGATGACTATTATACGAGATGGGAGATTGCAACATTTACCAGAACGCTGCGGTATGTGGCAGCATTTCTGTCTATGATCCTGCCTGGGTTATATCTGGCGATGACAAATTTTCATACGCAGCTTCTGCCAACCAAGTTACTTCTTTCCTTTGCTGCAGCCAGACAGGGGGTACCTTTTCCGGGAGTGGTGGAGGTGCTGCTGATGGAGCTGTCTTTTGAACTGCTGCGGGAGGCCGGGGTGCGGCTGCCCGGAGCCATGGGAAATACCATTGGGATCGTGGGCGGACTGATCATCGGACAGGCGGCGGTAGATGCCAATATCGTCAGTCCTATGGTAGTGATCGTGGTGGCATTTACAGCACTGTGTTCTTTTGCTATCCCAAATGAGGATTTCGCTACGGCATTCCGCCTGTTGAAGTTTGTCTTTATCGGATTATCGGCAGCACTTGGTTTTTACGGATTTCTGCTCGGGCTGCTCATTCTGCTGATTCATCTGGCACAGCTGGAAAGTTTTGGCATGCCGTATCTGATGCCGTTTGTGGGGGCTGATCTGAATGATTACCGGGATGAACGGGACTCTTTGGTGCGACCTCCGCTGCAGGCACTGACACACAGACCCTTTTATGCGAATCCAAAGAATCGTGTACGGTTGCGGATGAAATATAAAAACAGATGATAAACTGAGAAGTGTAGCATGGGAAGGGATATGATACGAATATTCTTTTCCGTCTGACTGGAACAGATGCACAGAAATAATAAAAATGAAGATATATAGAAAGGAATGGGCGGATGCAGGAACCGTATTTTATGAATAATCAGAAAATATCTGCCCGGCAGGTAAAACGGACATTGACGCTGGAACTGCTTGGCATCAGTACGTTGCTGCTTCCTTCGCTTGTGGCGACAGACAGTGGCGTGGATGGCTTTTTTGCACTGACAGCAGGCGGTGGCGGTGCATGGCTGCTGCTGAAATTCTGGCAGAAGCATTTCAGACAGCAGGATTTTTCACAGCGATTAGAACAGATGTCAGGTTGTGTACGCGTATGTATACAGGTGATTTATGGTATGGGATTTCTGGGACTGGCGGGCTTTGTGTTTTACGTCATGGCTGCTCTGATGGAACAGCAGCTATTGGGAAATGGCTGGGAGCCAATGATTCTGCTGACGCTGGCGGCAGCATTTTTCGGACTGGTGCGCGGACTGGAAAGCCGGGTGAGAGTATATGAAGTGCTGTACTGGTTTCTGCTGATTCCATTGCTGGTGATCCTAGTGATTGCCTGTGCCGGCATAGAACCAAATGCATGGACACCAGTGGCAGCATCAACACTTCCGAATTTTATAAAAAGCAGTTATGTGAGTTTTTTGTTTTTCTCCGGAGCATCCTTATATGTGCTGTTTCTGAAAAGCTGTCAGAAAAAAGAACAGGCATATGCTGGCACACGGCATGCACTGCTTGTGGTACTGGGTCTGAATCTGGTAATCTATCTGATCCTGCTCGGCGTATTCCGCACAGAACTGCTGGCGCACCGCAGATGGCCGGTCATCGATCTCATGGCAGTGGTGAAACTGCCGGGAAACTTTCTGGAACGACAGGATGCACTGATGGTGGGAATCTGGTTTTTCTGTTTGTTTGCATTCCTGGATTCCATGCTGTATTATGCGGTGGATTTTTTTGCGGGAATCCTTTGCTTTCAGAGTAACCGATCGATACAGGCAAAAGAAGAAAAGGCAGAAAGCGGGATCGGACCGAGAACGGAACAGGTAGAAATGACAGCGGAAAATAAAACCAATACGAAAAAAATCGTGCTCACGGCAGTGCTGGTGTGTGCAGCGGGATGCATCGGAAGTTTTCTGCTGCACAGGGAAGTTGCTGCCCAGCGGATATTTCACGGTTATTTGTATGGTGTACTGCCGTTGTTGTTGATTCTTCCGGTTTTTTGTGGAGGCAGAAAGCAAAAAAGGAGCGAGTCAGAGGCGATAGCGGAAATGGAACATAGCCGCAGGCAGAGAAATTTTTGAAAGGCAGGGATGTGTGATGGAGGAGAAAGAAGAAAACTTATATCGGAGAAAGCGAAATATTATGCTGATTGGAATTACGTTCTGTATCGTGTTTTTTCTGAGTTTTTTGAGTGGCTGCGGTGTCAATGAACTGGAAAATCAGGCATTTCCGCTGGTGATGGGTGTGGAAGCACGGGAAAACGAAAGCTTTCAGCTCTACCTGGCCTATCCGGATCTGCTGAATGAAAACGCTTCGGAACATGCACTGGCTTCGGATGCCTACTGGGAGGGAACGGTGACGGATCTCTTTGAAGGAATGCGTCAGATGTCGGAAAACAGCAGCAAAAATCCGGATCTCAATCATTTGAAAGTGTTGCTGCTGAATCCGCAGGTGTTTGCATCTGATGCGGCTATGGAAGCGCTGCTTTCTTTTTTTGAAAAAAAGACGGATGCTGCCTGGAATACTTATGTATTGCTGACGGAGGAGCCGATGCAGGAAATTTTCACAGAGAAACTGCAGTTGCCGGAATGTATGGGAATCTATCTGGAAGATCTGCTGGAAGAGTGGGAACATGTGAAGCACAATTCTTTTGTGACAGTTGGTACACTGATGCAGCAGTTTTATGAGCGGAAGGGAACCGTGTGTATTCCAAAGGTTGTCCGTCAGGAAGAAAAGCTGGCGATTGGAGGATTTGCGATACTGGAACAGCTGCATCTTGCAGGAAATCTGTCACTGGAAGAGGGATATGAGGCACTTTTGCTGCAAAATAATCTGAAAAAATATGCGTTTTCCATGGCAGACGGAACCGGAGTTACGTTAGAACAGCTTCGGGTGCAGCGAGATATTGTATCAGAACAGAGGAAGGAACGATGGAATCGGTCAGAACCCTCCGATTTGTCGGATGGTGTAGAGTGTTTTGTGCTGTCCGAAGGCATAAACGAAGGTGAAACAGCAGGCGAGATGCGCCCGGTGGTACAGATTATTGTAAATGGAAGAGTTGGTATCACAAACCGTCTGGAAGGGAGCACAGAGAGACAACAGCTGGAAGCCGCAGCAAAGCAGGAACTGGAAGAACGGCTGCAGGAGTTTGCCGAACATTGGCGGAAAGCCGGGACCGATGTGACAGATTCTTATGCATTGCTTCCGGGAAGCGACCGGGCGCTGTGGCATCAATATCGGGATGATGAAACACAGTATGTGGAAGATCTGATTTATGAAGTGCAGGTAAGATAAAAAAGAAAGGATTAGGGCATTTCGAATGTCCGCTTTACAAGACAGGGATCTATATCGCTGTATAATGTGGGAAAAAAAGGAAATACTCTGAATACAGAAAACAGGATTTTGACCAAGTGTGAACAGGATCTGGTAAGAACGGGAACGGTCAGGCATCCGGGAGAAAACAGGAGGAGTGTGGCGATGAAAAAGAAAATTTTGGCGGTATGCCTGGCGGCGGCAGCCTGCGTACTGCTTTCCACAACAATACAGACAAAGAGTATGCAGCGGAATATGGCACAGAAAGTATTGCGTTTCCATGTGCTGGCAAACAGTGACAGCCGGGAAGATCAGGCATTGAAGCTGAAAGTGCGTGATCAGGTGGGAACGCTGATGGCAGAAAAGTTAAAGGATGCAGATTCCCTGGAGGAGAGTGAACGGATCGTAAAAGCAAATCTGAATCTTATCGAGAACTGCGCTGCGGATGTCATCTCTGCGGAAGGTTATGCGTATCCGGTATCCGCGGCACTGGAAAATTGTATCTTTCCGGAGAAAACTTATGGGACCTATACCTTTCCGGGAGGAGTATATGAGGCTTTGCGTGTGGTGATCGGATCCGGCGAGGGACACAATTGGTGGTGCGTCATGTATCCGAATCTCTGCTTTGCCAACAGTATGTATGAGGTGGATGCAGGATCCGGGGAAAAACTGCGGGAAGTGCTGGATCCGAAGGAATATGCTTCTGTTTTGCAGAAGGGAAATTATCAGGTGCGTTTCAAATTACTCGATTTGCTGAATCAGGTGCTTGAATAATTGAAAAAAAACCTTTACAATGTGTGGGTATTATAAAAGAAGATGAGAGGACCTAATATGACAAAAGATGTGTTGATCACCATCAGCGGCATACAGACGATAGACGGCGAAGTGAATGACCCGATTGAGACTGTCACACCGGGAGAATATTATTTCCGCAACGGCAAGCATTACATTTTATATGATGAAGTACAGGAAGGTGTGCCGGGTGTGACCAAATGTATGATCAAGATCGGAGAAGATGCGGTAGATCTCTCCAAAAAGGGAAATGCCGGGGTACATATGAGTTTTCAGAAAGATAAAAAGACCCGTACTTCTTATCAGACACCGTATGGAAGCATGATGCTTGGTTTTGATTCCCGGACAATCCGACTGATGGAGACCGAGGATATGCTGCATTTGAAACTGGAGTATGATATGGAAGTAGAAGAGGAACATCTGGCGGAATGCACACTGACTATGAAAGTCAGATCCAAAGGAACGAAAGGAATAGAGGGGAATGACAGATAAATTAAAAGAAAAAGAGGAGTTTCGTTATGCACCCATTGGTGTATTTGATTCCGGCGTGGGAGGTCTGACGGTTGCAAGAGAGATCATGCGTCAGATTCCAAAGGAACGGATCATCTATTTTGGTGATACCGCCAGAGTACCATACGGCAGCAAATCCAAGGAGACCATCATTCGTTTTTCAAGGCAGATCATCCGCTTTTTACAGTCAAAAGGTGTTAAGGCGATCGTTATCGCCTGTAATACTGCCAGTGCACTGGCACTGGAAACCGTACAACCGGAATTTGACATCCCGATTCTGGGTGTGGTCAAAGCAGGAGCGAAGGAAGCGGCGAAAGTCACGAAAAATGGAAAAATCGGTGTGATTGCCACAGAAAGTACAATAGAGAGTCAGTTGTATACAAAAGAAATTCATTCACATAAGCCGAATGCACAGGTGCTGGGCAAACCATGTCCGCTGTTTGTGCCACTGGTGGAAGAAGGATGGCTGAAGGATCCGGTGACGGTGGAAGTAGCAAACCGTTATCTGGAGCCGTTGTTGGAATCCGGTATCGATACCCTGATCATGGGCTGTACCCATTATCCGCTGTTACGTTCTACTCTGCGTCAGATCATGGGAGAAAAAGTAAATCTGGTAAATCCGGCCTATGAGACCGCCAGAGAACTGAAATCCCTGCTGGAGCGGAACGGACTGAACAACGACGGAAAGCAGAACTATGAAGGTGCAATGCATGAGTTCTATGTCAGTGATGCGGCAAATAAGTTTAAAAATTTTGCAAACTCTATTCTGCCATACGGTGTGGACACCACACAGCTGATCCATATCGAGGATTATTGAACGATCTTTGACTGAGTTCAAGTCGAACGCACGTGAGACTTGGTGCGTGATTCTGGTCAGCGTAAGCTGACATATTCTTCTCAGAATC
>ENA-OOWO01000408-OOWO01000408.1-human-gut-metagenome-genome-assembly--contig:-NODE-408-length-29037-cov-7.484094_pt1 | contig 29037 bp, 23 predicted proteins | sample MGYA00241579_ERZ501327 | MGnify/ENA primary metagenome ERZ501327 (study PRJEB25962, sample SAMEA2042836) | human gut metagenome | biome: human gut; feature: human-associated habitat; material: faeces...
ATTTATCGTATACAGATATATACAACATAAATGGCATAGAGGATCAACATCAGGAGCCCCTCCTAGTATTTTCAGCAAGAGCAGGCTAGAAGGCTGCAGTTGATCTTTAATGAAAACCAGGGATTTCTGCCCCTTTGCATTTTCCGATTACTTTTCCAAAGATTTTAAAAGAATCAGATTCATAAATCTGGATTGGATGATACTTTTCATTTAATGAAACAAGGTAAACTCCATCCGGACCGTCATGTAGTTCTTTGATATAGGTATTGCCATTAAGATAGAAGATACCGATTTCACCGTTGGAGATACTGTCTTGTTTTCATAGCGACATGAATTCATTTTATGCAAGTGTGGAAATGCTGCATCACCTGGAATTTGCCGGAATGCCTCTTGCAGTTGGTGGTGATCCGGAAGCCCGGCATGGAATTGTGCTGACAGCAAATTATATTGCGAAGCGAAAAGGTGTAAAGACCGGAATGGCATTATGGCAGGCAAAACAGATTTGTCCAGAAATCATATTTGTACCACCACGGATGGACTTGTATTTACGATTTTCGCAGATGGCAAGAGAAATCTATTCGGAGTATACGGACAAGATCGAGCCATATGGGATTGATGAAGCCTGGCTGGATGTATCAGACAGCAGAAATCTGAAAGGAAGCGGAATAACGATTGCAAGAGAAATCAGCCATCGGATTAAATACGAACTGGGTGTAACGGTAAGTATTGGAATTTCCTGGAATAAGATTTATGCGAAACTTGGTTCAGATTACAAAAAGCCAGATGCGATTACAGAGTTTAACCGGGAGAATTATAAAAGTATGATTTGGCAGCTTCCTGCATCGGATCTGCTTTATGTTGGAAGACAGACTCGGAAGAAACTTTAGAAGCTGGGTATTCGAACCATTGGGGAACTTGCAGAAAGTGATGAAGCAATGTTAGAAAGCCATTTGTTTTATGAAGTGGATAAATGGTTTATGGAGAGAAAAACAGCATAAGGAGAGAGTGGTATAGATGATATTATTTGGATTATTAACCGGTAGGGATAGTCACTTTCCCTTTATATTCCTGCCGGTTTTACATACGAAGATGGATTCCGGTCAGCAAAGGCAACTCATACAATGCTTTTTGGACATCTTCCCATAATTCACTCATCCAATAAAAACCTTCATCCGATATCAAGACTATATGGGATTCTTTGCTGTTAATTTTCCTAATAAATATCTTTCTGTGCTCATAAAACAATATCCCATACGGATTCACCTCATCAAAATTATTCACAGAATTATACGTTATTTCTGCACTGGAAAAATGGGAGAAAACGTTCCAAAACATTCCAAAATGCAAATTCCGTAATAAGTTATACGGAATTTCAATTTGACACTAAGCATCATTAGTATACTTAGGTTGAATGGTGTGAATAATTATACAAAGAAAAGGCATAATATCCGAAAATATACAAAGTATCCTGCTGTTATAGATGCTGTCATAGACCTAAATGTGAATTTGTATTGCCTCGTATTACCTTATGTTAGATCAGTTACATAGTGTTAATGAAATACTGCTTAAAACCATGTAATATCAATATACTTAGCTGCCATAAAGAAATTTACTTTATGTGCAAAAATACTTCTACTTAGATGTCGCGAAATCAAAAGAAATGCACCTATATTGTTTTAAAATCAAAAGAAATTCAATAAAGATGAAAAGAAAAAAAGTTATTGTACAAAAAAGGTGAACGAAAAAGAAATTCAGCAAAAGTGACGATAAAACACGAACTTAAACTCAGTATAAATGAATAGATATTTGTACCGGATAATAAAAAAGCCGGGGGAGCATATATTTCCTGCTCTGGTTGTGTAAAAAAGATTGATGGATATGAACATACAGTTGTTATGGAAGATAAGACAGTTATCCCAATTGAACAGATAAGTGATATAGAGGGAGAAATGTTTGGAGATATGTTTTAGTAACGCGAGGAGAAGATAAATGAAAACCTTGAACGATTACATGGCAATGTCCTACCGTATGGAAATTGTAGAAGACAAAGAAGAGGGAGGATTTGTAGTTTTTTATCTAGATTTGCCAGGCTGTATTACTTGTGGCGAAACAATAGAAAGTGCAGTAGAAAATGCACAGGATGCAAAAAAGGCGTGGCTTGAAGCTGCGTTGGAAGAGGGGATAGAAATTCATGAGCCAGTTAGCTTGGGAGGGGTGTGATGTATATATTTCAAGATATTAAAATTTGCGAACAACTTTCTAAACGCTTACCGAAAGGAAGGACTTTGACATCACATTAAAAAGCACCTTGTAGGTGCTTTTTCGTACGTGGGAAGATTATTTTATTGTTGACAAAGCCGAACGGCTTATTTTATATTTAAATCACAGGAATAAAGCCGAACGGCTTAAAAAATCAAATTGAAAACAAAATAAAGCCGAACGGCTAATTTTATGGAGACAATATGAAAATTATAGATTCGATAACATTAGGAGCAACTATAAGGGCAAGAAGAAAAGAATTAGGTTATACGCAGAGTGATTTGGCAGAATTTACTGGATTCAGTATTAGTTTTATTTCTGACTTAGAAAGAGGGAAGAAGACGGCAGAGATTGGAAAAGCTTTACAGTTAATTCAACTGTTAGGAATGGATATAAAAATAGAAAAGAGGGGATCAGATGAGTAGAATATTATCTGTTTATATTGAGAAAAATGGAAAACAGGAATATGTAGGTAAGATTGTTGGGGATTCTTCAGTAGATGCTTGTTTTTCTTATGATGATAGTTACATAGAAAAGAATGGAAAACCGATTTCTATTAGCTTACCTTTAGAAGAGAAAGCCTTTGATGAAAAAAGGACAAGATATTTTTTTGAAGGTCTTTTGCCGGAAGGGTTCACAAGAAAATGTGTTGCAGATTGGATGCAAAAAGACGTGAATGATTATCTTTCAATTTTGGCTGGACTTGGCAATGAGTGTCTTGGTGCAATTCAGATTCTTGATGAAAATAGTGGGAAAATAGTACCGGATTATCGAAAACTAACTGAACGTGAGGTTGAGATACTGGCAAAAGAAGGAGCGTCGGAAAGTGCAGAGATTGTGACAAAATCGCATTTGTCTTTAACTGGAGCATCGGGAAAAGTGGGTTTGTATTATGATAAGGCTAATTCTCAATGGTATCTTCCTTTAGGATCTATGCCGAGTACACATATTGTGAAACAAAGTCATGTACGTTTGGAAAAAATTGTTGTAAATGAGCAACTGTGTCTTTTGACGGCAAGTAATTTAGGGATAAAAGTACCAAATAGTTTTATTATAAATAGCCAGAAGATGCAGGGAGAAAATATTTTATTTGCAACAGAACGGTATGATAGAAAATTTAAAAAAGAAAATTATATGTTAAAAGATCTTCAGATCCCATTTAGGTTGCATCAGGAAGATTTTGCGCAGGCAATGGGAATTTCATCTTCAATGAAATATGAAAAAAAAGGTGATCATTATCTAAAGAAAATGTTTGAAGTGATTAGAAAATGCTCTTCAAATCCATTAGAAGATCAGAAAAAATTGTGGGATATTTGTATCTTTAATTATCTAATTGGAAATACAGATAATCATATAAAAAATGTATCGTTGCTTTATGCAGAGAATTTGAATGACATTCGTCTTGCGCCGGCATATGACATGGTCAGCACAATGATTTATGAGAGTAGCACAGAAAATATGTCTTTAGGAATTGGTGGGATTTATGATATACGAAAAATTACAAAAGAATCTTTTGAGGATGAAGCGGTAGCTATTGGGTTGGGTAAAAAGTTTGCAATGAAAAGAATTGACGAAATGAGAGAAGGCGTCCAAGATGCGTTAAATGAGGCAACAGAAAGTTTGGCAGCAGAAGGATTTGATTCTGCAGAAGAAGTAAAAGAAAGAATTATGCAAAGAGGAGGAATTCATTATTTGTAATATTTGCGGGGAATAGTATTCCCAAAAGGATAGATGATAGACGGCTAAGAGAGGCGAGCAAAAGCAAATAAAGTGAATGGGTTACTAAAATATGAAAAGTGAAACTTAATGAAATAAAATCGAGGAGAATAATATATGCAAAGTGATATGTTAGAAAAATGTATAGCAATTTCGCAATCTCATTTTTTGTATGTTCCTTATAAAGATTTAACAATTGATCAAATATATGGAGTAGATGGCATTGGAAATAAAGCATCAAGAATTTGTCATTATTGTTCTGTAGATGTACTCAAAAATATTTTAGAAAACGAAAGTTTGCGATTTAGTGACGTGCGTTTTTTAAATGATTCTACAGAATTTATTGAAATTATTCCCTTAGTGAAATATGTTGCACAGCATGAAGAATACGCATCAGAGTTTATAGATATGATTCTTAATGACAGTCTTATAAAAGAATTAGAATCTTATAGACAACCATATATAGGAAAAGAAAAAAATACGCAAAATTATGCGGAAAAAGTCTATAGAACATATACTTGTTCTTTTTCAACGAACAAAGATTCACTTACTATGTGGAATTATTATGCAACATCTGGAAGTGGTGTTAATCTTATTTTTGATTTTGCATGGAATTTGTTTGAGGGCAGCGATATCTCGGAAGTAAATAATAGTAGTCATTTGGAAAATGATATTACTATTTGCCGAGGACTGGTTTTATATCAAAGAATGGATAAACAGAAGTGTATTAAAGCTCTTCTAGATAATTTATATGAAGTATATTTACAAGAAGATACCATTGAAAAATGCCAGAGTCATATTCAATGGGCATTCAAAGAGGCGATTAATAATATGAGATGTTTTTTCAAGAATGATTCTTTTTCATGTGAAAATGAGTATAGGGTTATATTGAAAATACCAGAAGAATTATTATTGGAAGAAACTACTGGACAAGATGGAATTCTAAAAAAAGGCCAATTTAAACGTGGAAATATTTTAATACCTTATGTGGATTATAAATTTAAAAGGGATAGCTTAAAGGAAATTACGTTGAATCCTTATGTCAAAGAAAAAGAAAGTGTATTTGAATTGGGAATCAGAGAATTATTATGGCAGAATAAAATTCATAATGTACAGATTTATCGTTCAGCAATTCCAATGAGAAAATATTTCTAGTAATATAGGGCTAAGTATGTAGTATGTTTGTAATAATTTAATGATTTCATATCAGGTGTTACACCCTGTGTTACACTCGCCAAGACGCTGTGCAAAACCTCCATTTCTAGGCGTTTCTGAGTGTAAATACGGGGTTCGAACCCCTGATCGCGCACTAACAATCACTGTTTTTACAGACATTGGAGCTGTGGGGACGGTGATTTTTTTGTGCGCTGGAAAGCCTTGATTTACAAGGGTTTCACGTCTTTTTGATATGTTACGGCAAGTAATTGTAAGTGGTTCTCTTATCCGCATGTCCTGCTGCCTGTCTTACAGTGTTGATGTTGACTCCGTTTGATAACAAGTTAGACACAAATGTTTTACGAGCTTTGTGAGAGCTCTTCTGAATTATTCCCAACTTTTTACAATATTTCGTGTATAGTGTTGAGATACAACGTTCTGTCAGTGGTTTATCATTGATGGAAAAGATATAACCATTATCAGGATAGTGATGCTCTTTTTGATACTGTCTCGCGGTATCAATTAATTTCTGGGCTTCAGAAGTTAGTGGAACAAATCGATCGCCAGCAGCAGTTTTTGTATGCGATACAACTTCTGCGGTATCACGTCGAAGCATCCGTTGTGAATCAATCGTTACAGAACTAAATGGATTAGAAGAAATATAGCCCTTATCGACGGCATAATTCAAGCATTGCCGCATAATCACTGTAATGTTGTAGTAAGCGTTTTTAGTCAGGTTGTTATCCTGAATTAGCTTATGAGCCCAGCAATCTAAGGTTAATTTGTCTAATTTGATAAGCGGAATCTAGATGATAACAGTATCCTTGTAATGTGTATTCCAATCAGACTGGATTCGCGTAATATATGTTTCAGCAGTTGTATGGAGACGTTTGTATTCCAACCAATCTGGAAAGATATCATTTAATGTAAGCTAGATATTGGTACCGGAAACGGCGGCATCATCAGTCAGTTAAAGATGCAGAATGAAATGAAATTGACAGATGAAAGTTGGATCAGTTATCAGCAAGGAAAAGGTAATGAAGATACAATCGCACAATTTTTTTCAGATGATGAAAGCAGATTGGATCTGACAAAAGAGCAAAAAGAAATACTTGAGATTTGGGATGGCTTGGATGAGAAGGAAAGAGAAATTTTTATGACTTTTATCCGCAGCCTGAAGAAGTAATGGACAGTTCGACAAAGATGCGAGCTGTCTTTTTTATTTGAATCTATATAAAATATGCATTTTATACGCATGAAGAAATTGACAGAAAATTTCGGGGGGGGTATAATTACACTGTATACTTATGCCACTTTTGAAAACACAACATCAGATGCTGGTACAACCAAAGTAGACAACAAAAGACGAATTTGACGAGGTGCTGAATGGCTTATACGGTAAAACAATTATTAGAATCGAAACAATTTCCTGATATGAGATTAGTGACATGTAAAGAAAATCTGAATCAGGAAATTAAAGGTATACGAATTATCGAAATAGAAGATATGGAAAGATATCTGACTGGAGGAGAGCTTCTTCTTACAAATATGAAAGTGTATTTCGGAGAAACGGACAGAGAGTTTCGGAAACATTTGAATGAACTGGAGAAGAAACAGGTCAGTGGATTTATTATAAAGCAGCATCCGGACATGGTACAGAAAGTCAATTATTATGATATTTTATTAAAGTTTTGTTCGGAACGTAATATTCCAGTGATAGAAATTTCGGAAGATGAGTATTATTGGGGTATTATAAAATATGTTATTCTGCAGATCTATGATGAAAATATCGCACGGTTGATTTATTTCAAATTGACACACGACAATATTTCTAACATGTTATTGGATGGAGAGGATTTTGAAGATCCAACTAAAAATATTTTGTTTCTATTGTCTTCCATGATTGGCAATCCGGTAGCGTTATATTATAGTAACTTAACTTGCTGTGCGTCCACAACGCAGGATCTGTCTGATTTTGTATTTGAGAAAAATGTTGAGAAATATAAACCGGATATTGTTACCAGATTTGAATACAAAAAACAGAGAAAAGAGCATACGCAATATATTACAAAAATACATGTGTTAGGCCGAACAGAAATTTATTTGGTAGTCACGGAAGTGAATATGCCATTAACAATACTGGACTATATGGCATTGGAAAATGCTGTTATTACTTTACAGTATAGTTTTATGGAAACATATGCTAAAAATGAGATAGAAAAAAAATATCAACGAGATATTGAATATAGCTTGCTTAATGGTTTATTAACGGGCGATGAATTGAGTAAAGCTGCAAGAATGCTAAAATTGAAAGATACAGCTCAATATTGTGTGGTAAGTTTTCATACGATTTCAAGCAATAGCGAAGATTATTATACAAAAGAAGAATTAGAAGAAATCGGAGTGATAGAAGGCGAGATTCAGAGATTACTTCCGGATGAACATATTTACCAGAATCTGAATCAGATTGTATGTATTCATGAAATTAAGCATGGGGAAACACAAGCAGGGTTCCGGGAAGAAATGGAAAAATTATATCAGACAGTACAGAAGCAGATTTTTCACAGAAATAAGACAACGGATTTTCAGATTGGCATTGGAAGTATTGTTAATGGATATGGAGATTTGAAAAAATCTTTTAAGGATTCAAAGAAAATCATAGACTATATGGATATGCTCAGATATCTCTATGGTGATAAGAATATATCGGTAGCCGATTTTTCTAAGCTCGGTTTTTTCCAGATTTTTGAAAAAATCGAAAATCGTGATGAACTGATGGAATATGTGCCAGAGTCACTTGTGAAATTATATTGGTATGATAAAGAACATGATGGAGAACTGATTGAAACGTTGCAGGCGTATCTGGACTGTGATAAGAGTGCGAATAAAGCAGCTGAAAAACTCTATGTAAATTATCGTACTCTTTCAGGGCGATTGAAAAAAATAAAAGATATTTCCGGCATTGATTTCAAGAATTCTGCTGAGATGCTGGCTGTTAGAAATGGAATCGTTTTATTCAAAATGGCAGAAACACTGTAATTCAAAGAGAAACTATATCTCTATGGTATGGTTTCTTTTTTTGCGAAAAACCGATAACTACAAACTTTTTGTAGCAAAACGTGAAAATATCTTCCTATTCTCTGTATTATTTTTGCAAAAAACAAGTGCTATACTTTAACCAGTCCATAAAAGAATACCTTGATTATCTAAGTTGATATGAAGCAGGAATGAAACATGAAAAAGAAACAGGTTGAGAAAGAACAGAATAATGAGAAACAGCTTCCCAGACAGGAAACGACACTGGGAGAAGATATCTTTCAGCTGTTATTGAAAAAGGAAATGGAACAGCAGAAAAACTGACTTTCACAAATAATCAGGCAGCCTTTACATTGAAAAAAGATGAATCTGTAGATATCAGTTGCTTACCGACAGGATGGACATATACCGTTACGGAGACAGCACCGGGAACAAACTTCGAGGTGTCATACTCGATAAATGGTGGATCGAAAACCGTTGGAGAAGCAGCATCATTTACAATGGCAGCAACAGGAACGGAAGATATCCAATTTACAAATACATCAACCGTGGCACCGCCCGTAACCGGAAGAAATATTCAGAATAATAGCTGGATTATGATGCTGATTGTGGTTTTACTGATTGGCATTGGAAGCAAGGTATTTTTCAGAAAAGTAAAAAGAAAATATCATTAAGGCAAAAAGGAAGAATTGTGCTTGTGAAGTGAAGAACCTGAAAGTATGATTCTTCCTTTTTACAATGAAAGAAACAAGAAAAATGTTCAGGATAAAAATCATTATTGGGGACGGATAGAGAGGGTGACATTATGCAGCTTACAAATACAACGGATTATGCCATTAGAATCGTATGTTATCTAGCATCAGAAAATAAGGTAATAACTACAGCAGAACTATCTCGTGAATTAAATATTCCGGCAAGTTACATTCCTAAAATAACAAAGCAATTAAAAGAAAAAGAAATTGTTAAAGCGGCAGAGGGATCGAATGGAGGCTATATGCTGGAAAAACGACCGGAAGAAATTTCTCTTATGGACGTTATTAACTGTACAGAGTCAACAATGGCAATTAGCAGATGTCTGGAGAAGGACGGATACTGTTCCAGAAATTATTCAGATTGCTGCAAGGTACATAAGGTGTTACTGGATCTGCAGAACACTTATAATAACAGGCTGGAAAATGTGAAAATATCAGATATTATTCAACCGGGCAAAGATGAATATTTTGGACGTTTTTATGTAGTTATAAAATTGAATTTAAAGGATCAAACATATGAATGTATTTATTCCCACGTACATGAAGTCTATGATAAAGTAAGTGATTCAGCTACCTATGATGAGTTTATAAGGAAGTACACAGAACAATATGTATATGAACAGGATCGCCAGAAGTTAAGACGATTTTTGACAAGCGAAAAGCTTACGGAACACTTAGTAGACGGCTGTATGGAAGATGATATGTCCTACCGTAGAATATGTGATAATGAAGCAGAGTCTTATATTTGGATGGAAGCAAAAAGATATGTAGATGAGACGGAGAATATTGCCATTCTCACATTCCATAATGCGAAGGTCATTCCAGATACGATTGTTAATATGGAACAGGAATTGCGGAAGAAAGAAAAGAATATCACGAAACAGTATTGGGATATGGTTTCTTTGCTTGTTGCGGTATTGAATCATAATAATCTGGTGGAAACGGAACATCAGGATGATATTAGTTTTTATACGGAGCAGGTTTATCGTCAACTACAGAAAAATTATCCGGAATATGGAATTACCGAAGAAGAGATTGAAAATGTATCACACCTGGCACCAATCCATGATATTGGTAAAATCCGGGTACCGATAGAAATATTGAATAAAAATGGGAAATTAACGATAGACGAGATGGAAGTCGTGAAGCAGCATCCAATTACCGGTGCAGAGATGACATTGAGATTTCCGAATGGTATGACAACAGAGAAATTGAATAAGTACAGCTATGAAATCTGCCGACATCACCATGAGAGATTTGATGGCTCTGGATATCCGGACGGTTTAAAGGGAGATCAGATTCCGCTTTGTGCTCAGGTGGTCGGTTTGGTGGATGCCTATGATGCTTTGGTCAGTGAGCGACCATATAAACGAAAACTGAAACATGCCGAGGCGGTAAGGATGATTGTAAATGCTGAATGTGGAGCGTTTTCCATGAAATTGCTTCAATGTTTTTTTGCTGCGGCTATGCAAAAAGAGTGGGTGCAGAAAGTAGAATCAAACAGAGAAGAGTAAGGAAAAAGCTCAGTAGGTATTTGATGAAAATGAAAGAAATTTTAACGGATATTATAATAAAATTAGTTATTTTATGCTAAAAAATCATTCTAGATATTAGAATGCAATATTGAGTAAATGGTAGGAATTTTTATTCCGATTAGAGGTCCAGATATGAAGAAAAAAAGAAGGATAGAGAACAGAATTATCGCAGTAATACTATGTATGGCTATCTTATTTTCTCAAGTGAATATTGCGGATGCGGCAGACGTAAATCCATCGGGTACCAACACTAGTCAAGTGACACTTTCTGATGATGCCAATAAGAGTAATGGTGAAGTATTAACCGAGTCCACAGTTTCAGATGAAATAAATGGCACCACGGAATTCGAATCTAAGATATCGGAGGAAACAAGTGAAAACTCGAAAAATGACGAATCGGAATCGTTCGGTGGAAATGTTAAATCGGAATCAACAGATAACATAGATGCTTATTATAAGGATAGTAAAATATGCATTTATAATTATGAACAATTAAAACAGATTGGTTCAGATGCTTATATTTACACAGGCGATAAGGAAGGACAGATTGGTTTTGGAGAAGTAGTAAAGAGTGAAGGCACAGAGCTGAAATACGGTGCAGATGCTCAGTACATTTTGATGAATGACATCCAGATGAACTCGGAACAGATGTGGTTAGTACCGGATTCCTTTACCGGAACTATCACAGGTACGAAACTAGAAGAAAACGAAACACCAACGCTGTATGATAAGGAAACGGATACAATCTACATATATAATCCATATCAGTTAATGGTACTTGCACAGGAAGAATCTGAAACAGAACCTGTTATGACATTAGATTATGATGCACCACAGTTTGGTATGGGACAGGTGATCTATCCGGATGGAGAAGATCAGGAGTATCTGACTTATAGTAAGTCTCATAATTATGTGTTATCGCAGAAGTTTAATTCGGATAAACCAGAACTGGTTGCAGATCAGTTGAGTAAAGTGAGTACAGAAGGTACAGAAGGTCGAGATTTTAAGGGACAAGTTGTTAAGACTATTGGAGATAAGACCTATATCTTAATTGGAAATGAGCAGCAACTGAGGAAAATTGGTACGGATGAACGAGTTAATGGTGCGGTTTATCAGGCATATCTAGATGGTTTGGTATGGAAACGTGATACAGATTCAAGTGGCAAACCGATCATGCTTTATAGTGGTGATGCTGATTTGACAAGAGACCAGAATGGAGTAGCAGATTTTACTTTTGGACAAATTAAAGATGCTGATAGCAAATACAGTCAGCATAACTGGGTATATACCAGAGGCAGATGCGGAGTCAATCAAATAACAGGTGAAATTGACCCTAATTTAGATATAGACAAAACAACAGGACAGAAATATACAGCAAACGCAAATTATATTATTTTCCGAGATATAGATTTGAGCAGTAAAGAGTGGAAGCCTCTTACTTTTCAAGGAACAATGATTGGAGCTAAGGCGAAAGATAATGAGTCCCTTTGGGATTCATCATCCAGTCAAATTACAGCTAGTGCGAAACCAGCACTTTCTAATGTAAAAGTTGTGCAATCAAGTAGACTCAATGTTGGAGAACAAATGGGTGTAGGCTTTTTCTCTACAATATCGAGTGAAGTAAGTGATAACGATATCGGTATTAGTAAAGGATTAGTGCAAGTTTCAAATATTAAGTTTGAAAATATTAGTGTTCAAACATCAACTTCTGAAACATATTATCCGGACACTCTCATAAGTACATTAACAAGTACTCTGGGTAAGTTGCTTGGTGGAGTTTTAAGTGGATTGACATTTATTTTAACGTTCGGTCAGGTAAAAATTGATCTTGGAAAAACATTAGGAGATGTTCTTGATGCGAGAAAGAAAGATCCGACAGCATTAGCAACTGGTGCGATTGCTGGGCGAGTAGAGGGGCAGGTAGAACTTTCTAATCTTGAAGTGAACAGTGCTACTGTCAAAAATGTAAATAACAATACAGGTGGGTTTGTTGGATATATCGTTGGTAAAACACAGTATGATGGGCTATCAAACGCACTTGGTGGACTTGTCAAATTACTTACAAATATATTGAATGTAATTCCAGGATTAGGTTTAGGTGACTTAATTACGATTCTTCTTGGAAATGCTATTCCTTTAGAAAAGTTAATTCCGACAGGTTATATCAATGCCAAAATTATGAATTGTACTGTAAATGGATTAAGTATTTCTACAGCTGCTGATAAAGAGTATGCAGGTGGATTTATTGGACAACAGAAAGGAACAATTGTAGAAAATTGTTCCATTTCCAATAGTGATTATACGATAAACGGAAAGTCTTTTGCAGGTGGATTTGTTGGAATAGCTCGTGATGATGCGATAGAAGGTACACTTTCTGGTGCATTGGATATTGAAACAAAATTGCCGAAAATGAATCCAGAAAGTTTGCTTTTGAATTGCTCACTAAATAATGCTCGAATGATAGTATCAGGTGAAAGTTACGTGGGCGGATTTGCCGGCGGATTTGCCAATTCTACTGCGGTGAATTGTACAGTAGAAGCTAAAAATGAACTTACAGTGAAGGCTTCAGGAAATCATGCCGGCGGATTTGCCGGCGTTGCAGCACTTGGTTGGGCAGCGGATATAGGAAAAGGAGATACAAAGGATAACTTATTAGGTGGTGTTGTAGATCTTGTTGTAAAGCTTTTAAGTAGTAATCCAGGTGCAACATCTTCATTACTTTCTTTAGCAGGTGTAAGTCCATCATATATTTTAGGGTGTACAGTAAATGCACCTCTTAAAGTAAGTGGTGTTGATTATGTGGGTGGTATCGTTGGACGAGGTAATGGTTCTTCTATAGCACCATCCAGTGCAGAATATTTACAAAAAGTATCTTACTGGAGAAATAACATTTATGAAACAGGAGCAATTGCAACCAAAAATGTTGTTCTAAATGGCGATATCAATATTTCAGGGCGAGATTATGTAGGTGGGATTGCAGGATCTTTAGGTACAGCTAGTGTAGCGGGGCTTCTTAACACAACGCTTGGTGTGGCATCGTATCTTGCATTTACCGTGGATAACGTTTTAGTACAGGGAAATGAGAATAACTTTTCGGTTAAAGGAGAAGAACGAGTTGGTGCCGGACTTGGTGATGCGATCGGCGGAAACATAAAAAATGTAACCCTTAACAATGTAGTATCTGTTAACGGGGATAATCTAGTTGGTGGATTTATCGGATTGTCAGGACCGGGTGATCTGGCAGGAACAGATGGAGGATTAACGGTCAATCTCCTTGGTCTTAATTATCTTTTGAAACTTAGTAATCTCTTATCTTTAGGGCAAGCAGTAGAAGTTAAGATTCAAAATGTTCAGGTTAATGGTGTAGAAAAAGGATTTGAAGTAAAAGCTACAGGTGTACGTGAAGAAAATTCTGTACGAGATTATACAGCTTCCGGTTTTATTGCTAGAAGTAATTGTACAAAGGTAGAAAATGCACACGTAACAAAGTTGAAATCTGTAGAGGCCGCAGATGTAGGTGGTTATGCAGCAGGGTTTGTTGCAATTTCCAAAACAGGAGGACTTGCTGAAGTTGGAGACAAAACGGAAGTTAAATCTTTGATTGAAGCAAACGGATTACTTAATGCGATCAGTTATTTAATTCCTCGTTATACAAACTGTACAGTAAGTTATGTAGATGGTGGAAGTGTAACGGCTGATGTTGCAGGTGGCTTTACAGCAGATTTTCAAAGCGGTGTAGTTAATAATTCTGAGCGGGGAGCGGATGATTATTATGCTGTATATAATCTTGCAGCCGTTAACGGACAGTCTTATGCCGGAGGATTTGGAGGAAATGTTTACTCTGGAGCGTTGGCAGATGCTGGGAAAGGAATCAGTATTCTTGGAAATCTCAATGGGCTGAATATAAACATTGGAGAACTTGTAAATCTAATCAATGCCTACATTCCATATATACAGTATGCAGGAGTCAAGTCAGACAACGGATTTACAGTCACTGCGAACAAGATGAAATCAGAGGACAGCCATTCTGGAAGTGCCGGAGGATTTATCGGATATGGAAGTGGTGTTCAGGTAAGCTACTGTGATGTTACGAGTCTGAAACATACAAGTGTAACAGAACCTGAGAATGGTTTGGAAGACACTGATAGCTCAAACTATTTTAAAGATGTAAAGAGCCAGTACGCAGTGACTGGTGCCAGATATGCCGGTGGTTATATCGGCTATATGGATATCGGTTCCGCAGCTTCTGTTGGAAAAGGCCTGAGTGTCCTTGGCACATCGATAGGAATTGATAATGTGCTCGATGCATTGAATGTGGTCGTTTCTACAATTGAGCATTCCAATGTCACAGGAAATGTTGGAGGATTTGCAGTAAAGGCTTCTTGGAAAAATACTGCATCCGATGCCTCAGCAAATGATGTTCTTGGAGATGCCGGTGGATTTGCCGGAAAGATTTCTGGTGGGCACATTCAGGATTCCAATGCAAATAACTTCTCTTATATCATTGGTCAGATTACAGCCGGTGGTTATGTAGGAGACTTACAGCCAGGAAATGTTGCAAATGTTCTTGGAGACGCAACTATTTTAGGCGGACTTGTTAATGCAGAAAGTGCATTAGCATCTGTTGCTGAGGATTTTGTACCAACGATCAGAAACAGTTCTACAACATGTATTCCTTGCGGTGGTGCAGTTCGTGCAGATGCGGCTTCCACAACACAGGTACAACGAGGTATGGCCGGAGGTTATGCAGGACATAATGAAGGTGGTCACATCTGGGGAAACAATACAAAGAATTGGAAAGGTAAAGAATATACCGAACCAACAAGTACTTGTAAAGCAGTAAGAATCCGTTCGGTATACGGAAAAGAAATCGCAGGTGGTTTCACAGGACTTATGGAGTCAGCTGATACGGCAAGTACCGGAAATCTGTCCTTATTATGGGGACTGGTAAAAGTAGATAACATCCTGGGAGCACTCAGCGTTGTCTATCCGACGGAAGAAAATACGGCAGTTTACGGTCCGCTTGCCTTGATGGATTATAAAACCTGGAATGATTGGGTAGAATTTGTCGGTAAAAAAGGTGGTTACGGAAGTGACCTTGCTGCGAATGGAACAGTAAACAATCAAGAAGAACTGGATAAGATGATTGGAAAATATGCTTACGGATACAATGTCGTAGCAGGAAGAGTCAATTATCGGGATGAAATAAAACTGGCAAATGGCGGAGCCGCTGGCGGTTATGTTGGATCAATGCAGACCGGAACCATTACAAATGGACAGGCTTATCAGGCGAAGACGATTAAGGGGCTTCGATGTGCCGGAGGTTTTGCAGGAGAAATGATAAACGGCGGAGCAGCTGATCTTGGTGGTGTTAATATCCTTGGTCTTAATTTGCAATTAGGACAAATGATCAATGCCCTTAATGTATTTGTTCCAGTAATCAAGCAGTCTTCTGTGGAAGGATATCAGAGTGGACTGATTGTCCAGTCAGAAGGTGTAGATGATAAAGATACCTGTGGTTATGCCGGAGGTTATGTAGGAAAACTGATTGGTGGACAGATATGGGGCGAAAATGATGCACGCTGCAAGGTCACAAAGTTGAGACGAGTTGATGGAAGAAGCTACGTTGGAGGATTTGTCGGAAGCTCAAGACCAGGAAGTGTAGCAACACTGAACCCAACTGCAGGAGAAGGATTACTTAGTCAGCTTCTGAATAAACTGTTAAGTACACCGGCAGATTTGATAAAAGTATTAAATGCTACAGTCGCAACGATCCGTTATGCAGATGTGGTGTCCTGGGACGACTGGGGAATCATCGTAAATGGTGCTTATGCAAGTGGAAGTAATAACACTTCTTATGCAAAAGCAGCCGGAGGATTTGCCGGAAATCTGGAAGGAACAGTACTTGGCGAGAAGGGTAACGAAGACGCAGGAATTTCTGCTCAGAATATCCGTTCCGTAATCGCAGGTGAATATGCCGGAGGATGCTTCGGAATCGCAGATGTAGCCGGAGTTGCCAATATCAGCGCAGGAAATGAAACCTCGCTACTTGATAAATTGTTAAAGCTTGGAAGAACCGATGTGCTGGATGCATTTAGAAGTTATGTATATTACGGAACTGTAAGTGGAAGTAATGATGCCGGTTTAAGTGTCAGCGCAAACACGGCGATAAGATCTGGACAGAACAATCAGGTTACCTATAGCGGAACGGCCGGAGGATTTGGTGGATCGCTGTTAAATGGTTCTGTGAAAAACAGTAAAGTAACGAACTTAAGTAATGTAAGAGGGTTAAATAGCGTCGGAGGATTTGTAGGCTATTCTGGAAAGAGCGGAGTGGTTAAGGCAGATAAGATCGATGTTCTTGGAGATAATAAAGGACAGTTGCTCGGTGGAGCACTTGGAGTTCTGGATATTTTTGGTTCTCACATTGATGACTGTGCAGTTACAGGAACTGATGATGGTTACACAGTACAAAGTACTGGCGGAGAGGAGCAGATTGCCGGAGGATTTATCGGATATGCAAATCTTGCAAGAATGTCGAAGTGTACAGCAGGTGATGCGAACAATCAAAATCTTGGACTGAAACAGGTATCATCTGGAGGAACAGCCGGAGGATTTGCCGGACGAACAAGCTTTGCTTATCTTGCAGACTTGAAAGTGGATTCTGGAGCAGTGAATGTAATAGTCTCGGTTGTCAATGAACTTATAAAAGCATTATATCTGGACAAACTCCAGGACTCCAATCTTCTGAAGATTAATCTTGGAATTATTAAAGTGGATGCACTGTATGAGGGCAAACTGCTTCACGTAAATCTGCTTGGATTGGATATCTCTGTAGGACTTTCGAAGAAGTCAACAGATAACAAGCAGGATACAGATCTTGCAATTATTACAATCGGAGATTCATCGATCAAACTTCCATGTAATGAGAATGGACTTTTGGATGATGATGCGACATCTAATATCAGTGTAAATCTAATCAAGGCCAACCGAACGAAGATTACAGACAGTAACGTTTACGGTGTAAGCTACGGATACGATGTCTATGCAGGTGGAGCAGGAAACGACAAAGATGGTTCTAAAGATAATGGACGAAGCGGTGGCTTTGTTGGATTCAATGATGAAGGGCTTTTAAAGAACAACAACATGTATTACTGCGATGTGGTTCGTGGAACAAAAAATCTTGTTGGTCCATTTAGCGGAAAGAGTGAGTTGGATTCTGTATATGGAGCTGTCACACAGGAGAAGGTGGAAGGCGAGAATAACAACTACCGTATTTACAGAAAGCTGGATGTGGCGCTGAAACAAATCAAAAATGGTTCAGACCAGCTGAATCTAAGCTATGAAAAAGATACTTCCAGTGGATGGGATATTTACACGCTGGGTCATATGAAATCGATAAAAAGCTATGAGACTTTGCAAAATGCAAAGCTGACAGATGATACGTTGTCTACGACAGCAGAGCTTAAAGCATATGAATCACCAGCAAAAGCAGTATTGATGGCAGATACCAAAACAACATTGAACACAGGAGAAAGTGATACTCCGGAGCCATCCGAGTCACAGGATCCATGTGATGAGTTAATCAAGCTGACAATCAATAAAGTTTGGAAGGATCTAAATAATCTGGATGAAAAACGTCCGGATAACATTACGGTAACAATCTCCCGTACCTGGACAGATGCAAACGGTACAGAACAGACAGAAACTTGGGACCATATTATAAATGGTTCTAGTGATAAATCTACCTGGCAGGAGGTCATCAAAGGACTTCCAGCATATATGACGGATGAAAATAAAATCATTCACTATTACACATATTCCGTTACAGAAAAAAAAATAGATGGTTATACGACAACGATAGAAAAATCAGATGATGGATTTACGTTTACGATAACCAACAAACATTTCCCAGGACTTCCGGATACCGGAGGACAGGGAAGAAACTTTATTTACCTGATAGCTATTCTGCTTTTCCTTGTATATTTCATTATGAGATATAAAAAAATCAAGGAAACCAAAAGAGCAGAAAACTATAAAAAAGAAAAATTCTCAAAGAAAAGGAGACAAATGTTATGAAACGAATGAAAAAAATCATGGCAGTGCTGCTGGCAGCGATTATGACAATGGCGATGGCAGCGACAGCATTTGCTGCAGAAACAGTAGCAGCGACTACAGGAAACACACTTACAGTTAATGTAAAAGACGGACAGAATCTGAATGGTCAGACAATTAATTTGTATAAATTGTTTGATGTGACAGAGTCTGAAAGTACAACAACAAGTGGAACAACAAAAAACTATGCGTATACAGTGAATACGGCTTATAAAACAGCACTGGTAAACGTATTAACTAGCTTAAAGACATCAGTTTCAGCAATTCCAAATGTTACAGAAACATCTACAGACGCAGAATTAGCAGCGGCTGTTTCTAGCATTGGAGCTAAAGATTCTGAAACAGTACAGAAATTTGCAAATGACTTTACAACATATGCATTGACACAGAATCCTAAATTAGATGCAACAACAAATTCTGGAAAACTGGGAAAGGTAACATCTTATGAATTTACAGATTTAGATGCAGGATACTACTTAGTATATGTAACAGGTGGAAAAGAAATTCAGTCTTCTTTAGTTACAGTAGATGCAACAACAAATACTGTAAATTTAAAAACTGAAGCACCAAGCATTACTAAAACAGCAGACAAAGAGACAGTAAGCATCGGACAGGTAGTGAAATATACAGTAACAGGTTCTATCCCGGATACAACAGGATATGCAGAGTATGTATATAAAATCCACGATGAATTATCAACAGGTCTTGATTTTGTAAATGATGCAACAGGAACAGCTCTTGGAGAGGGTGCTACAACAGTTAATGTAACAGTAGCATTTAAAGATGCAGGAGTTTCAGATGCTGGTACAGCACCAAAAGATGCAACACTTGATTCAACAAACAAGAAAAAAATGTCTCTTGATTTATCTGAATGGGTAAGAGCTAACAAGGCAAATAAAGGAAAAACATTCACAGTTACATATTATGCAAAAGTAAATAAGGACGCAGTAGTAACTAATAATAACCAGGCTTCATTAGAGTACGGTAATAACCCAGATGAAACAACAAAAACAACACCAAGTGAAGCAAAGACACCTACTTACCCACTGGATATTTTAAAGAAAAAAACAGGTACAGATGAAAAGTTAGCAGGTGCAAAATTTAGCCTTTATACAACAGAGGAAAATGCAACAAGTGGAACAAACGCTATTACGGTTTCAGGAAGCAATGGAAATTATGTAGTAGATCCAACATCTAAGATTACAGTATTTGAATCAGTAGAAAGTATTGACGAAAAAGGTTATAACCTTCATGTAAATGGTCTTGCAGCAGGAGATTACTGGCTTGTAGAGACAGAGGCTCCAGCAGGATACAACAAACTGACAGCCCCAATCAAAGTTACAATTACAAAAACTGGAGACACAGAATGGACTATTTCCAAAGATGGAACAGCTGAAAATGACAAAATCATCGATATCGAAAACAGCACAGGATCCCTTCTTCCATCCACAGGTGGTATGGGAACAATCATCTTTGCTGTAATCGCTGCAATTCTTGTACTTGGTGTAGCAGTAAGCTTTATCCGTGACAAGAGAAAAAATGCTTAATCAGCAGATGAATTAGAAATACAAGAAGTAAAATAACAGAAATTGCGGTTATCTTTTCAGGAAGATAGCCGCAATTCCAAGTATAACAACAGGGAGAATGGAATGAAGAGTAAGGAAAAGAAGAAATTTACAATAAAAGATATCATTCGTTTAATCGTGCTTTTGGTTGCATTCTCCGTATTGTTATATCCGACATTTAGTAGTTATCTGAATGAGAAGAATAGTTCAAAGGTCGTATCAAACTATGATGCAGAAAGTGTGAAATTAAGCAATGCTGAAAAAGAACAGATGCTGGCAGATGCAAGAGCCTACAATCAGGAAATGCTCGGAAACATTGATCTGATCGATCCATTTTCACAGACAAATACGGAAATCGATGAGCGGTATCAGAATCTCTTAAATGTAGATGGATCGGGAATGATGGGATACATCCGTATTCCGAAGATTAAAGTAGAGCTTCCGATTTATCATGGAACAAGTGAAACAGTTCTACAGGCAGGAGTCGGACATTTCTGGGGAACTTCATTGCCGGTTGGCGGTGAGAGTACGCATACAGTGTTAACCGGACACAGAGGACTGCCGACAAAAACACTTTTCACAAATATGGATAAATTGAAAGTAGGAGATATTTTTTATATCAAGGTATTAGGAGAAACTCTGGCATATAAGATTGATCAGATTTTAACTGTGTTACCGGAAGAGACAGAGGCATTATCCATCGAGCCAGGGCAGGATTATGCGACACTTGTTACATGTACCCCATATGCGATTAATACGCACCGTCTCTTGGTACGTGGAGAACGTATTCCATATGAAGAGGCAATAAAAGAAGTACCGGATCAGAATATAAAACCGGAATTATCTTTTACCGCAAAAGTATTGATCATAACAATTGTAGTTATTTTAATCGGACTTATTGCGATGATTATCTATAGTAAAAGAAATTCAAAGAAGAAAAAGAGGAGGAAAAGAAAGTGATCAAAAGAATAAGAAATACCAGAATTATTTTCCTCTATATCCTTTTTCTTATGAGCTGTACTTTATCTGTTTCAACACTACAGGTTTCAGCAGCTACTAAAAAGGGAAGTATCGAGATCCATTACAAAGGAAGAACAGATTCCCAGGGAGAGGTGGATCTTTCTGGAGCAACATTTACTTTATTCCAGATTCAATCTGCAGAAAACGGAGAGTTAGTCTGGAATGAGGAGTTTGCATCAGCAGGTATTTCATTGAAAGATACAAGCGCCGGCGCAAGAGAAAAGCAGGCGAAAAAATTATTTGACTATGCAAAGAAAAATAACATTACTGGAACGACACAGGACACAAATACAGCTGGCTATACAAGCTTTCTAAATTTAGATGAGGGTATTTATCTTCTTGCACAGATTGGAACCGTAGATAGTGGAACAGAACAGTTTGAGTCAGCTCCGTTTCTGATTGAGGTTCCATCTGAAATCAGCGGACGGTTTGAATATAATGTTGAGACAGAACCAAAGGCAGAGTGGGTATCAAAAAAAGAACCTCCGGTTGTTCCAAATCAACCGGGAGATACTCCGGAAAAGACACCTGGAAAAAAAGAACCAGTTTCATCGAATCCAATTCGCGATATGATTGATAAGGTAAAGACAGGTGATGAAACAACATTTATTACTTGGATCTGTATAGCATGTGCAGGGTTAGGAATCATGATTGTGATTTATAGAAAAAGAAATAAAGAATAAGAAGAGGAATGTATAAAGCATTTTAGAAACAAGAAAAGAGCGAAAACTCATCAAATGAATGGGAATTCGCTCTTTTTTATATTGATTTATTCTACGTATCTTAGTGGATAGATAAAGTTTCATTATCCATCTGTCGGGGGGATAGAGAGATAGAAGAAGCTTTTTCTAATGGAATGGAACACTTTTGTTAAGGAAAGAGTTAAAAGATTTTAAATTTTGCACATTATATAAAAACGAAAGTAGATGTATAATGAACTATCATTATACTATAGAAGATGACTATTGTTTAATTCAGATCTACTGTCATTTCTGCAACCATGACCAGATTATCGTTCGTACTCTGATCCATATCTACAACCTGCACATGAATCTGATCTGTATCCGTCTGCTCAAACTGCATCTTGATCTGGTACACTCCATTTTCCGGATCTGTAAAAGTACCTCCGAATTTCTCGAGTGCATTTCCATCTGCATCCGTAATAATCATCTGTACATTTTCATATGTTTCCGGCACCTCAAGATAAAGGTAGGTGGATGCTGGCATTTTTACAACCTTACTTACTTTGAATCCATTATTCTCCGCATTTACTTCATATGTCTGGTTGTTGCTGGCATCCGTATTCACTGTGAATTTGAGATTCCACTCTCCGCTGATCAGATTCTCGCCCTCCACATACTTGGTTGTGCTCAGCTCATTTTCTCCCTTTCCATAGAGCTGGGTAAACTGTATGTTTACCGTTGACTGATCTGAAAATTCCTTTTTCTTCAGAAAATCTGCACTGATATGTCCAAGACCTACAAAGCTTCCGTCCTCCGTTTTTTCCAGACAAAGTTCTGCACCGCATTCCTCTCCGTTAACCTGCACTCTCTGACTTTTCTCCGGCAGCAGATATTTCTTCTGATTGATCTGCTCATTGTCTGTAGTAGCTGTCATCGTAAAATACATTTCATATCCATCACAGTATGCATCGGATACCGTTACTGTCACGCCGTTATCTTCTGCTTCTGATCCCGGAGTCTGCACATTTGCAGAATGATCTTCAATCTTTTCATAAGCGGTCTTATCTTTCCCTGCATACGGATCCTTCGCCCTGTTTTCCTGCATTTTTACAAAGACATCTCCGATCACCGGGATATTCTTCGCCAGTACCGGATTGGAATAAAGAACCGTTCCTGATACAGCGATCACCGCCACAGCTGCCACCGCTGCTGTCCACACTTTCTTTCTCTTCTGATTCCTGTTATCTGGCTTCTTCATTCTACGCTTTCCCTGTCCGATTTCTTTATATGCATCCTGAATCTTTTGCTCTACAATCTCTGGAATTTCTAAATCTTTTTTCAAATCCTGTTTCATTTTCTCTTCAAATGACATTCCCAAGCCCTCCTTTTCTGCTCACATTTTCTATCTTTGTCTGAATTTTTGCTTTACTCAAACTGAAATTCCGGGTGTTCTTTCAGATAGAGTTTTTTATATACTCCTCGGCCTCTGGAAAGTCTTGTCTTCACTGTATTTTCATTCATCTGCAGTATTTGACTGATTTCCCGGATGCTCATCTCTTCTACATAATATAAAATCAATACAACCCGATATTGCTGTTCCATCTGGTCTAACAGCTCCAGAAAGTCTTCATTGATTGTTGCTGCTCCCGGAGGTGCTGCAATCTTTTCTTCTGCTTTCTTTCCTTTTGTATCTTCTGCCCCATAATAGTCCTCAATTCCGACTACTTTCTTCTGTTCTCTAAGCATCTGATTACAATTATTGATTAATATTCTGAGCAGCCATGTCTTAAAATACTGTGCTTTTTTTAATTCTTTCAGCTTTTCATAGCAAGTAAGGATGCTTTCCTGAATTGCATCTGCTGCATCAAAATCGTTTTTTAAAATACCGACCGCTACTTTATACATGGCTTGCTTATTTTCTTCTATCAATTCCACGAACGCCTGATCATCTCCCCTTTGCGCCCGCTTTACAAGAGATTTCATTTATACGCCACCTTCTTTCAATTGTTTTCAAGCTTCATCTCAACCGATTGATACTTATTAGATGAATTTATGGCATAAAAAGTTTCAAAAAGAGAGAAAAAAGCACCTGTCAAAGAATCTTTGCGGAACTATATATGCAATGTAATGCGATGATTGCTTTACTTTTAACATTAATTTTTGGATAATAATATTAAAGGAGGATTCAAAAATGGTACAATCTATAGATAAAGAAAGAGTGATGGGAACAATAAAGCACGAAAAATTTGTTGTAGATTTTTTTACAGGTGCTGGAACCGGAATTATTGTATCTTGCTTATTTTCACCGGATTCATCGGTAAGAACTACGGTTATTATTGTTGGAATTATAATGGTATGTATTGGATGGTATAAAAAATCAAAGAGTGACAAAAAGGTATTTCAATATATTAAAGAACATGATTAAATGAATTTTAAGTAGGAACTTTTCTATATTGTTTATCTATTATTGATTTTACTGTATTTTTCAGATTCAGTCCATATAGGAACTGTAACTAGCTAAAAATAATGAATATAACGTTGGTTTTATGGTAATATATAAGAAATACAGCGTGCATTTGGCGCGGAAATTGGAGGTTTCAATGGATAGAAAAGAATTGAATGATATTCTTAAAATCGGAGAAACAGTGGCAGTTGAATTTAAGAGATGCGGAAATGGGATAGAATCGGATACATATGAAACAGTATGCTCTTTCTTAAATCGATTTGGCGGCGATATTTTTCTTGGTGTATTAGATGATGGCACCGTGCTGGGAGTACCGAAAAAAGCTGCTTCTGATATGGTAAAGAATTTCATAAAGGTTATGAGCAATCCGGCGTTGTTTTCACCGACAATATATTTGATACCTGAGATTATTAAATATGATGAAAATCGGATTATTATTCACATTCATATTCCGGTAAGTGCAGAAGTGCACAGTTACAAGAAAGTAATTTATGATCGTGTTGATGATGCAGATGTAAAAGTGACAGCTACAAGTCAGATCGCATCCATGTATATTCGAAAACAAAATACATTTACAGAAAAAAGAATTTATCCATATGCGAAAATGGAAGATTTGAAATTGGATTTGCTGCCAAAGATACGTATAATGGCACAGAATCATGCAGGAGGAAAACATCCGTGGTCAGATATGAATGACGAAGAATTGCTTAAAAGTGCAGGTCTGTATGGGAGAGACATTACAACAGGAGCGGAAGGATATAATCTGGCAGCGATTATGTTACTTGGAAAGGATGATACTATTTTAAATGTAGCACCAACTTATGCAACAGATGCACTTGTGAGAAAAATCAATGTGGATCGATATGATGACCGTGAAGTTATAAAAACAAACTTAATAGATAGCTACAATATGCTGATTGAATTCGGTAAAAAGAACTTGCCGGATAAATTTTTCTTGGATGATACAATAAATAAGAGTTTACGAAATACAATTGTCAGAGAGATGGTTAGCAATACTTTGATGCATCGGGAATTTTCTAGCAGTTATACAGCAAAATTTGTAATTGAAAAAGATAAAATGTATGTTGAAAATGCCAGTCGCGCTACGAGGCAGGGGAATATTACTTTAGAAGAATTAGAACCGAATCCAAAGAATCCGGTGATTGCAAATTTTTTCAGAAATATAGGATATGCAGATCAATTGGGATCAGGTGTACGGAATCTATTTAAGTATAGTAGACTTTATTCAGGAGAAGATCCAGAGTTTATTGAAGGAGATATATTTAAAATTATAGTTCCTTTAAATGAAAAATATTCTTTTGATTATCAAGAATCAGTAACAACGGGAAAAACAGGCAATGCATCAGAAAAAACAGGCAATGTATCAGAAGAAACAGGCAATGCATCAGAAAAAACAGGCAATGCATCAGAAAAAACAGGCAATGCATTAGAAGAAACAGGCAATATATCGAAAGAAACAGCAAGAAGATTCAAGATGTATTATGAGAAACTTGCAAATCTAGGAGTTACGGAAAAGAATATAGACAACATTAATTTTGTGTATGATAAAGCTGGAAGTGACAATCCATTCGGACAGAGTGATGTTCAGAAATGGTTGAATTGTTCTAAGTGGAAAGCAACAAATGTTATGAACGAAATGAAAAAAGCAGAAATTTTATATAAAGTAAAGGGCTATGGACCGGGAAAATATAAGTTTATAGAAGAAATCCATCCATTTTGAAGGAATCCTCGTTATTGACGAGGATTCCTTCATGGAAAGAGAAAGCTTCGTTCTCTAAAGCTTGTTACTTATAATTTTGCAGGATTTACATGAACCATGATATGCTTTACTTTAGGAAAAGTCTTTTCGATATCGTTATGCACTTTTTCTGCTACATCATGTGCATCCTGAAGCGTGATGGATCCGTCTAGAGCTATTTCAACATCAACGTAGATTTTATTTCCAAAAATTCGAGTTCGAAGTACATCAATCTTATGAACGTTTGGATTGCGCATTACGCAGTTGCGAAGTTGAGTCTCCATTTCTTCGTCACAGGAGTGGTCAACCATCTTGTCGATTGCATCTTTGAAAATATCAGAAGCAGCCTTTACGATAAATACAAAAATCACTAAGCTGGCAATGGAATCCATGATTGGAAATCCAAGTCTTGAACCGGCGATTCCGACCAATGCGCCGATGGAAGAAAATGCATCAGAACGATGATGCCAGGCATCTGCCATTAGTGCACTGGAATCGATTCTTTTGGCGTGATATCTGGTGTACCAGTACATTGCCTCTTTACTTGCAATTGAAATTATGGCGGCAATCAGTGCTAAGATACCTGGTGTTTGTATGTTGTCAGAATTTCCCTGCAATATCGTTTTGAATGCTTCGATTCCGATTCCAAGGCCTGTGATAAGAAGAACGATTGCAAGGACAATTGCAGCTACACACTCCAGGCGTTCATGTCCATAGGGATGTTCTTTGTCCGGTTTTTTTGATGCGAGTCTGATTCCGATAATAACTACAAATGTACTGAATACATCTGATGCGGAATGAATAGCATCGCTGATCATCGCATTGGAATGCGCAACAATTCCGGCAAAAAGTTTGAGCAGAGATAGTGCGATGTTTCCGATAATCGTGATAGTAGAGACTTTGTTGGCTACTTTTTGGAAATCTTCTTCATTTGCGATGGGATTTCCGGTTTTCATTGTGCTGTTTTCCATATATGTTACCTCCAATTTAATAGAACAATTAAAAGATAGCTCTATGGCACTAAATATATGTGGGGAAATAAAAGAATTATTTTAAAATAAAAAACACCCACGAATCAGTATTAGCAACTACTGTCCCGCGGATGAAAGATTCCACTGTCGCATCTGCGACCCGACTCCATGATATGATATCACGGTCTGCTCAGTTTGTACTGTAGATTTATATGCAGTGCAAAGAGTTATAGTAGATATAGCATAAAAGAGATGGGTTTGTCAAGAAAAATGAATTGATTTTTGATTACAGATATTAGGAATGATAAAGTCATGGAATGGGTAATGAAATAAGTTACTTGCAGTCCTCTTTTTTGAGTGATAAGATAAAAATACTTGTAAAGAGAGTGAGGTAGAAAATTATGTATTATGTACCAGATGGCACAAAAGAGTGTGGATATTATGAATGTAAGAAATGTGGAAATCGATTTTTATCTTTACAGACAATGAATACAATTCCCTGTCCGGATTGTGGGATGGATATTGACTATGAAATTGGACCGGATGAAACTTTGGAAGCAGCGGAGGATACAGCTGTGTTGGTGGAGAAGATTACAGGAGAAGAGGAAGTTGAGAAGATGGATTCACTTCTGAGTCTGGCAATTACCGGTGGAGATTATAATTGGATTTAAAATATATCCGAAGATAAAAGAGATTTTTCCTATTATAGTGGAAAAATCTCTTTCCATTCTCCGGGAGAAAGTGTCTCATCGAGAATAATATCTTCTATAGAAATGCGTTTCAATTCGATCACGCAGCAGTGAACGGCTTTCATCATGCGGCGAATTTGTCGTTTGCGCCCTTCACTGATTGTGATCTCTCCGTAAGTGACCGGATGAGTTGGGAGGTTGTTACATACAGCATTCTGTACTTCCGGATGTAAAGTATCTATTATATTAGAAAGAATATCCTGACGAAATACTTTTAGTTTCGCAGGAGAAGTAAGAACAGGGGAGCCTTTTAAGAGGATTCCTTTTTCTAATTGTCGGCATCGATCTTCGGTCAAATCGCCGAGAACCGTAAAATAATAGGTCTTCTCTTTATGATAAGAAGGGTGCGTAAGTTTCTGATTGAAAACTCCGTCATCTGTAATGAGGAGGAGTCCGGTTGTTTCTCTGTCTAATCGCCCAACCGGATTTAAATTGTCATTGTTTAATTCTGAGAAATAGTCCATAACGGTTGGATAAAGGTTATCACGGCGAGCAGTGACGCAGCCGAAAGGTTTGTTAAACATATAATAATGAAACATATCGTGTCTCCTGTGTCTTTATAAGTGAAATAAATAGATGAGATTGATTATACAGAAAAATAATGGATTTCACAAGGTGTGCTGCTTATACCTGTCTTTGGTTGTGGAAAAGGCGGTTTAATCTCTCTATTCAACATGAATTGTCAGAATAGTCTGAATTGAATGAAATATATAAAAAACATTGACAATTAAAAACAGCTGTGATAAGATAACATTCGTCGCTGAGGAACAGCAAAGAAAACAACAGAGGAACGGAAGATGAAAGAAGACGCGGAGGCGGAACATTCTTGATCGGAAGGAAACTGGAAGATTTAAAAATCAATGAAATGATTGAAAAATAAATCAAAAAAGTTGTTGACAAAGAGTTCTGAAAGTGATATCCTAAATAAGCTGTCGCGTGAGACGGCAAAGGAAAGCTCGAAAAGAGCGACAAAGAAAAATAAAAAAGTTCTTGACAAAGACAAAAGCTTTTGATAAAATATAAAAGCTGTCGCTTGAAAAGAACGACACAAACAAAGAACCTTGATAACTGAACAATAGACAACAACAACCCTTGAAAATTTCTTTAAGAGAAGATTTTTAAGAACGGTTTTTAAACAAACCAAAACAACAGTAAAAAGGGAAGAATTAGCTAGTTAGTTGGTTCTGAACTGGATACAAACACTTTTAACGAGAGTTTGATCCTGGCTCAGGATGAACGCTGGCGGCGTGCTTAACAC
>ENA-OOWO01000412-OOWO01000412.1-human-gut-metagenome-genome-assembly--contig:-NODE-412-length-28937-cov-3.217263_pt1 | contig 28937 bp, 28 predicted proteins | sample MGYA00241579_ERZ501327 | MGnify/ENA primary metagenome ERZ501327 (study PRJEB25962, sample SAMEA2042836) | human gut metagenome | biome: human gut; feature: human-associated habitat; material: faeces...
AGACAGACAAAGGAAAATGAGAAAAGTTGGTGTTTTAAGGGGTGGGAAACTTTAGCTGGGTATATATGATTAGCTTTACTTGCTGATGCAAAATTTGAAAATTAAATAGTCATATTGTTGTATGATAGATAGTTATTACATAAAATACACTCTTTTAAGCAACAAACAAGCAACAAAACTTCTCTAAATTGCATAGATGATATTTTGTTTCTGAAGATATTCATTGCCTTCTCAATCTTTTATCAACTAAAGCCAGATATTTTAACCCCGTTTGATCTATTATATTTTCAGGTTTTTCAATATTACATGCTGAATGGATAGCATTTAGGAAGCCGGGGATACCTAAAACAGGACTGGCTAGTAATCCTATTCCTGCGGAAATAGTTCCACATATTGTTCCAAAAATGATATCACCTATATGGCTTTCATTCATCCTTGCGGATAGTTCTTCTTTAGCCATTTTCATATCCTCAAGAGTTATTTTGAATAATGGTGATTCCGGAGTAATTGTTGGATTTAGAACTAATAGTTCTACTTTGTTACTGAATGCTTTTAATAAATCACGGTACTTATCTTTAAATTTTCTAAGATTGATCAAATCTATTTGTTTAGGATATGGTATCAGATTCTTGAGTATCAAATCTCTCTTATATTGTCTTGTTCGTAATTCAATATCTTGGTTTCGTATGTATGTTGTAGCGAAGCTATAGTCAATTTTGTCTGTAGTTGGCTGGAAATCAATTTTATTGGCAATTACTGAGGTCAAAAAAGTCATAAGTTCATTGGCAGTTTTCTTTTCTACATTATACCAATTGTTATCTATCCTTTCTGCCAATCCCATTTGAGTGAGCTCATGAAAAATCTCAAAATCAAACTTATCTACGTGTAATTTATTACCATTTTTTTTCAATGAAAATTTCTCAGGATGAATATGGCTAGTCCCGAATTTGTTATGTGAAAATCTTCGTCTTTGTATGATATCTCGGTTCTGAGTTAAATATTCCATAAACATTTTTGAAACTTCCCAAGGATGTTCAAGAACATCCATAGGATTAATTGGGTGGATTAGTTCATTTTGAATTACCTCCCGATGCAGTTTCAGACGGCTGTTGAGTATCAACGCTTTGCAGACCGATGGTTCAAGTCCTGTGTCCGTGTGACCCTTGACCCGGTTTCGGCGCTGAATTTGTGGTGGAATAGTGGTTCAAGTTTTGGTTTGGCTTGAATGCTGCTATTCCGGTGCTTTTTCGTGCATTTTTCATGCTTTTGATGTATCCAAAGTCCCTGGTTTGCTTCCCTTGTATGAAGCACTTTTGCTGACTTTGTTGTGAGCAAAGATAGCGATATTTGTTGGATATTTGATGGATGGATGAAGGATTTTTGTGGGTGTACTTTTTTGAATCCAGTACAGTGTACAAGAGGGGGTATCCTCGAAAAAGTGTGATTAAAGACTGACAATCATTATGAAAGCTATCATAGTTTCCAATCAAGATTTAATCCACAAATGTTAAATATCAAAATCACATCTTGATTTCTTTGGTATATCAAACAAAAGATGCTACCTTTGCAGTACTCATCTATAGTTAGAAAGAGTTTCGAGACCCGATTGCCTTTGATGCATCTCGGGTCTTGCGTTTTATAGGGGTGTGGCAATTCTTTTCTTCATTTTCTTTAAAAGAGCCTTCTCCCCATATTCTTTGTTAAGATGGTATGCTGTAAGAAGATAGAAAGCGTTAGACCTTTGTTGCTCCAATACTATGACATATTTTTCCGCCTTATCATAAATATACGTTTTTCTGACCTTACGTTTTTTAGAATCTCTTTCCTCTACAGTAAAAACATCTATATTTGATGGCGTTTTTTCATCTATATGATGTTTTATCCAATGTAATCTCTGAGATCGAGCAATCTCAAATACTCGTTTAGGGTATTTTTTTCCATCTTCGCACTCTACTTCTATTTCTTCACAAGTCAAATGTTTAAACAATCGACCCATGTCAGCTTCTCCTTGCACTTTTATCGGATAAATGCGCCAGGAGCGAAATGCAAAATTAAGATTGTCCTCAATGTCCCTCTTAAAGATAGCTTGTAAATCATGGTGTCTTTCTTTTTCACTAAGACTTACTATATCCAGCAATTCTGGATATGTTTTTAATAGATTGAATCCACTCATGCGCTATTTTAATGAAATAAAAAATAGATTAAACTTTTTACTTGATAAGGGCGTTGTTTCTCTTAAAGATATATTACTGTGTTTTTTAATCTTATCTATTAATTTACGTTTAGCAATAACCTTACCCTGCACATCACCTTTTTCTATACGTAAGTTGTAATTGATAGCTCCCATTAGCACATCTGAAAGTTGGATAAATACGCTTTCATGAGAACGTATGAATTGAAGTTTGCCGATAGAAGAGTTATAGCTCATGATCCTATTTAAAGTTTCAAGTTTTTCCGAGCTGCAAGTATCTTTAATATCCAAATATACATTGTAAGTATTCTGGAAATCTACTTTTGTATGTAATAGCTGAAAATACATTCGAAAATAGAAATCATTGAAGGTGTAGTCAGCTCTAGATTCATCTATTTGTGATTTATCCACAATAACAGCCCTAAATTCCAGATCATTCATAAAGAACCAATCTATGAGTTCTGCGTATACCTTATAAGTGGCATTATGAACATTCGTCCATTTTAATTCATCTTTATAATTATATTTCGCTTTTATAGCTTTTATTTCTTCTTTGGCGATTTTGATTTGAGGATAGGCAATACTAGTATATCCCAATAACATATACGGATGACCGTCATGTATCAGGTGAGTACTTTCATCGCAATATATATTAAACGTTTTATTCATTGTAATATTCAATATTCTTAGTCCATGATAAACATTAAGCAAAGATAGGGAATCTACTTCATAAAGCGTCAATAACCAGCATAGTATTTAAGAAATAGGGTTCTATAAATTTTTCAAGCATGCAGTATAATTTTTAGGTTGCAAGGAGTTATCCTCGAAAAAGTGTAGGATTTCAATAAAAGTATCCTAGAAAAAGTGCGATTACCTACTTCAATGCAAATTATTTTTTCTTCATCAATCTATCATATAATAAATAGAAATAGCTAAATTTGCCTATTATATGATAGGTTAATGGGAGTTAGTGTATGGCAAAGAACACGATGGGGACCAAGTTGCCCCGAAAACTGGAACAGAAGATGCAGATTGTGGGAGAGCAAATCAAATTAGCTCGTCTGCGTCGGAATTTGAGCATTGCTCAGGTGGCTGAACGGGCCACGTGTTCGCCCCTAACGGTGAGCCGCATTGAAAAGGGGACGCCTACCGTAGCCATTGGCATCTATCTGCGTGTGCTGTATGCCTTGCAACTGGAAGAGGATATTCTTTGGCTGGCCAAGGAGGATAAGCTGGGCAGGGTACTGCAGGATTTAAGTCTGAAGACTCGGGAACGGGCATCGAAAAAGGGGTAAGGCGATGAGGAAGTTATATGTATATGCCGATTTCGATTGTTTGAAAGCATTCGGCTGAAATGTTTGGTGTGAAGAAATCCATTTGTCCGATGCTTTTAGAAAACTTCGAATACCTTCGGAAAAATAGTTACACATAATTAGCAAACAAAAGGTTATGAGTAAGGATATAGTAGATTTTGTTACATACTGCATCGGCAATCTTGCTCGACGCTTGAATTTGAGTGCAGGCGAAGTGTATCGGATGTTAAAGGATTCGGGCATCCTTAGTGAATACATTGTTCCAAGTTATGACGTACTTCATACGTTCAGCAAGGAGTATCTCATGGAAGATCTCGCCGAATATATGAGAGAGAAAGGAGTATTGATCTTTATGAAACAACCTCATGATGAAGCTTACTATGCTATCCTGGAAGCTAAGTATTCGCGCATTATCTCTGAAATTAGTGAGATGCATGATGTCTCTATTGAACAGGCAATGGATATATTCTATACATCAGCTATGGAGCATAAAGTTGGGCAAGACGGTCAGGTGGAACAGCCCAAAGTAGTCAAGGTTCTGATAACCGGTAAGCCCTGATTAGTATCGATTTCAAAGATTATAATATAAAATGATATAGGAATGATAGATTTTACGCAAATTACGTTCGTTATAGGTGAGCTCGATCACACTGAAGGTCTCATAAAAATGCTTGGAACAGGTTTCCTTGTATCAAACGATGGAAAAGTAGTAACAGCACGGCATGTCGTTGGCAATAAAACCACTGATTTGATGGTGCTAATGCCTCACATAGCAAATATAAATGAGTACCAAGACACAACGAATAATTCCTGTAAAGCTGTGTCGGCTTTTGTGGAGGATATTAATCCTATAACCGATATATGCATACTTAGAACGGGATTGAATTTTCAAGGTATTTTGCCTCCACTTGAATCTTTAGATAGCATAAATGTTGGAGAAAAAATAGGAATGTTTGGATTCCCACATTGTGTGATGGGACGAAGAGTCTTAACATATCAAGAAGCGGAAATAGGTGCTAAAATGTTATTGGAAAGTTCTGGTATTAAATCAAAATATGCAACAATTAATATTCAAACTAGGCCTGGTCAATCTGGTTCTGTTGTTTTTAATGCTAAGACAGGTGCTATCATTGGGTTGTTGATAGGTGCGTATGCTCCAAATTCTGGAATAATTATCGCAGGAATAAATCCACATGAATTAAATCAGACATCATATTGTATATCTGCAAACCACATAAAAGAAATGCTATGATTGAAATTGAAAATATTTCATTAGATGACTGTTACCAATATTTGAAGCCATATCAAAGGGCTATTATAGAACAGCTTGTTGCACAATATGGAATTGAAAAAGCTGCTGAAGAATGGATTAACGCAAGAGGTCCAATGCAGACAGTAACATTTGGCGGAGTTGTGGAAGATGCTAATAATAAGAAGAATTATTGGAATAGATTTAAGAATGAGTTTGATAAACTGATATGTGGTCATCCTGATTATCAGGATGACCAGGAAAAAATTATCGCGGCTGGCAAACCAATAGGTTTAGGTGCTATAGCATATATAGCAAATTTGATTGCTCCTGCTATTGGAATGAGTTCTGCTTTACTTGTTCCTGCTATTGTATTAGTGTTTAGTACGACATCAAAAATGGGAGTTAAGGCTTATTGTGCGACTAAACAATTTGATGATTCTATTTAATCTGATAGGTCACTTTGTAGTTATATCCAATCCTTTGCCTATATTTATACTCTACTGAATACCAGTGTTATATGGTGTTATCATTATACAATAATTCATTAAAGGTTCTAATAACTTCTTGAATTCTTACTTCCCGTCAGCACCGTTGTCACAACCACAACAGAGAAGAGTCAGCAATTATCTTCTTCCTCTTATGCGGCTTATTTCTATTGAACGTTGAAGAAGCGGATGGATACGTTGTGGGGGGGTAACTTTCAGCCATAATTAGTCCTCCTCTTTACCTTTTTTCAGTTCAATACAGTTGTATAATAACCACAAAAGTTATTTTTTTTGCGTAAGATAGTAGCAAATAAAAGTATTAAAACATATTTTTTATGCTACTATACAATATTTCCTAAAGACTCTCGATTATTACAATAAATGTAAATACATTTGCATTGAAATTAAACAAGATTACAATGAAAGAGCTTAATAGAATAAAAGTAGTTCTTGTAGAACAAAAGAAAACAGGTAAATGGTTAGCAGGGCAACTTGGAGTTAGTGTTACAACAACCAGTCGTTGGTGCTCTAATTCTGCTCAGCCAGATTTACATACACTAAGTAAGATTGCTAAGCTGTTAAAAATAGATACAAGAGAACTTCTTGTTCCAACAGACTTGCATGAGAACTTTTAAAATTAAACAATAGAGAAAATGAATAGTAATAAAAATGCTCCTCGATATTTTATGCATAAATATTGGGGTAAAAAGCCAGCCTCTGGCATAAGTCCTTTAGTTGAAAAATATACAAACCCTGGAGATACTATTATTGATCCATTTTCAGGGTATGGAGTTTTCTGTTGTGAAGCATATCTTAAAAATAGAAACGTTATAGTAAATGATCTCAATCCGATTGCCAATTTCATAGCACATAATTTGTTCTCAAACGATGTTAATATTTCAAGAGTAAAAAGGGTATGGGAAAAGATCAAAGCGGAAATGTCTACTTTCATAAACGAATGGTATAATATTACCATTGGCGAGAGAACATATCTGCCTATATCCGTTTTAAGAAATAAGGATGGTTTACCACTGCAATTTACTTTTAAGGATAGAGGAAAGACGTCTATTAAAGATATTCCAGAAGAGGTAGCAGAAGAGTTCTGTGAGAAAGAAAACAATTACAAAATAACGGATTGGTATCCTATGGTTTCGATTATTGAAAATTCCAGAATATCAGCTCGCCCGAACATGACAATAAAAGATCTTTTTACCAAAAGGACTCTTGCTTGTCATGCAAAATTGTTTTCATTGATAAATAAATATGCAGCTGGATCTGATAGAGATTTGTTTTTAATTGCATTTACAGCAAATTTAGCCAACTGTTCCAAACTTGTTCCACCTATCAAAAGCAGAGGGGCACTTGCTCAAGGAGCTTGGATGACTGGTTTTTATATTGGTGAGACATATATAGAGAATAATGTATTACATTATTATGAAAATCGTATAAAGAAGGCGATAAAGGGAAAAGAAGATTTCTTGAATGCGCTATTAGGTGATTTAATGAAAGGGCCTATCCAATCAACTTTTAAAATTACTAATTTTGACGCAAAGAGATTACAACTTCCTGACAACTCTGTGGACTATGTTTTTACAGACCCTCCTTATGGGGATAGTGTACCATATTTCGAGCAAAGTGTGATTTGGAACTCATGGTTACAGCAAGTGCCAGATTATCAGCAAGAAATTGTAATATCCGATAGTAATCAACGTCACAAAGGTATTGAGGCTTTTGAACATGATATAAATATGGCTTTTTCAGAAATTCGAAGAGTATTAAAAGATAATAAATATTTTTCACTTACATTTCACTCTCTTTCTGGGCTAGAATGGAAAGCCGTAAGCAATGCGTGTGTTTTCAACAATTTCAATGTTGTTGATTATGAATGGTTGGAACAAAAGACCTACCCACCACGACAACTTAATCGTGTTAAATCGATAAAAGGTGATGTCCTTGTGACTTTCCGAAAGAATCCAGCACCTGTACACTTATGTGTTTGTGATGATAGTCAATTTATAAGAATTATAACGGAGTTCATAATTGAAACAATCAAGAAGGGAACTACCGATACAAATGGTATAATGATGGCTATAATGGAATGGATTTTGCGAAATATGATTATAATAGGCAGTGTCGATGTGTTTACAGTACTGAATAATTGTTTTCAGCTGGATAAGGAAGGAAATTGGAGTATCAAACAAAAGTAAAATATAAAAATATTCAATATGACAAACTTTGAAAAATGGGATAAAGAGTTCCGTGCACAAAATCTTTACGCTTTCAACAACAACGAAAGTGCTTTGTTATACTTGAAGGTTAGAGCTGTATGTCGTGGAAAACAGATTAAACAATTTGTTGAGAAAAATGGCATCGAGCTTACTTCTACAAAGATTAACGAGCAATTTGCCGAGTTGTATTCAATAATGGAGAATACACCTAATGGCAAGGCTATGCTTGATACTTATCTGTGCGACAGAAACAATGAATGGTATCACACGATGGGGGTAGATGAAGAAAAGTTGAAAAGTGGTTTACGTCAGATAAACAACTACGAATGGGGAGGAGATCAAGAAAACTCTCTTGACCAATATCTTGTCCGTAGATATATTAAAGTAATCAGCGATTATGATGAATTACGCAGCAAGGCTGATGCTATTGCAACAAATGCGTGGAATTTTGTTCAAACAAGTTGGTATAACAACTGGACTTCCTATCTTATAGAATCAATATTCAAGAAGCATAGACGTGTGTTGTCTGCGGTTGGTGAAATCAAAAGTGTTGACTTTTTTATCGAGAATAACCCTATCGATTTGAAAGTTACCTATTTCCCTGGAGCTTATATGCAAGGTAAGTTAAAAGAAGCATTAGGCAACACTGAGTTAACTTGGTTGAAGCGTCAAGCTAAGAAATATGGTATTGCACCAGATAAAAATCTTTCTGATTCAGAACAATATAATTTCTTAAAAGAGGAAATTGAAAATCATGGACACCAAGAAGTAATATCTCAACTTACAGCTATAAGAAAACAGATAGTAAATGAGGCTCGTAATAATCCAGGAAACCTGATGAAATGGCTTTACGAGAATCAAAGTCCTCGTTTATTCGGCGCTGAAAACCGTTTGTTTGTTGTTCTTGTCGATTCTACGGACATGAATCAGTCGTGGAAGATGAAGAGAGCGTTCTCATTAATTGAGCCCAAGGTAAACACATACCTTAATAGCTTCAGTGGAAATTCTCTAAAGAAAATTGAATTTACATTTAACAAAAAAATGTACGAAAGTCTTGCCGACACAATCTTTGTCGTAAAAGAATAAATGGAGATAATATTGTGAGCAATTAGTAAACCACGTCTTTCTAGGTCTAGAAACATAAAGAGATGCCTCTTAAAAATTCTGACTTATTTCTGAAAAAGTTCCTATTTTTACGAGACATCTCTTAGTTTTTATGAGAGACTCTTAAATGATACCTTGTTCCTTTAGAGAAAATGGCAACAGGTTTACCGGATCCTTCAAGTTGTTCATGGGGCAGTAAGGTTATACATCGTATAGCAAGAATGGGGCAGCATAGTTTTCGATGTTCTATGATACCTTCTTTACCTCCTATGATTGTATAATTGGCTGCACTTGCTTCCATGAATTTATTGGATTGGTACCGGGCTGCAAGTTCATTCTTGCCAGTTTGTGCCCATTTGGTAAGGGTATTGACTGCATAGTCTCTGATTCTTAGATTTTCTTTATGTGACGTTATTTCCTTTGTTTTTAGTGATTTATAAAATTTGTATAGTAGAAAGGATTCGGTTAATGAGAGGCGGAAGAGTTTGCATACGATTCTTATAGGATGTGGATTTCACCACTTCATCCCACGTCCTCTTTCCACCTCCCCCTCATCCTTCTTCTGCCCAACTTCCCATTCTCGGTTGGCACTTTGGCTACCCACATCAGTATTCTTCAAAGCAGCAGAAAGCCTTTGCGGTTTGGGCGCTTTGGGAACAGGTGCAATTCTAACAGGTAATTTGGCTTTCGTTTGTAGTTTGGGAGGCTGCTGTTTCCGTGGTTGCCGTTTCACCCTTTCCAGATCAAAGCCTTCTGCATTGAGGTTGATGAGCATGTGGTGCTGGAAGTCGATGGCATAGTAGGTGTCCCCATTGTGTAACACCTTGAAGCCTTCCTCACGAAGTTCAGCTCGGACCGAGTGAACGCTTTTATCATTGAACATCTCACGGAATCGCTTCACGGCATCGGCATGCGACTTAGGTCGTTCAGACGAGAGGGAAACTAAGTCTTTCTGATTTACCTTGTAAATCTTGCAGAGGAAGTCCCGTTCGGCTTCGGTGGTGGGATGGAACTGCTCGATGTGGTGGATGCGGTTGTTGCGGTCGATGGCTGCGGCCATGAATGGGGGCAACTTCCGGCTCTTGCTATTGTAGTGGATGGTTCCTTTCTTGATGTATGCCCGGTGCTTCCTGAGTTTGCGGAAGATTTCATCCTGTGTCATCTTCGGGTCTATTGTCAAGAGGTCGTCAATGAAGCGCTCGATTCGTTCAAAGCGTTGGTCGGGTGTGGCGAAGTCCAGCAACTCTTCGGTTGAAAGAATCCGGGCACCGTGAATAACTCGTTTGTGGGCATGGTCCACCAGCATGTAGCCGTAGGGAGCATCTTTCCGACCGAAGAACACGAGGTCGATGCTCAGCTTGGCTTTAAGAGTTTGCTTTAAGTCTTCTCGATTGGCGCTCACATCCCGATAACTTTTCAAGATTTCCCGCAACTGCCGGTTGCGTGTTCTGTCCGATTGGGGTTGCTGGTAGAATAATTCCAAAACAGATAGCGGAATCTCCTCTTGAATCCTTCCTCCTTTTTTAATAAAGACCATTTCCTCCTTCTTATAGACTTCATAGCCCATTGAAACCAGTATGGCTTTGAACTGGGCAAAGGAGGAGAAGTGATATTGCTTGGCTGCTTTTATATCCTTTTGAGTCTGCTTCGCCCGGTTGATACCCATGAGTTTGTCCACCACCACTTGCGAACGTCGGCGCTCGTGGTGATGATTAATCTTGTGTCCATCCGGTGCCACACGGGAGGTGACGACATGCAGGTGCAGGTTGTCGGTATCGTGGTGTGCATAGATGAGCCAGGGCTGTCCGGCTTCGGCATAGCCCATTTCCTGCAGATATTGGTGTGTGAAGTCCAACAGTTGGGCTTCGGTCATTTCCTGTCCCTTGCAGGAGATGGCTACATGGAACTGTGCCTTTCTGACCCGATCGTTACGGGAACTGTACCGTTGCAGGAATCTCACCTTCTCGTCGGCCGTGGCCGGTTGGATCACTCCGACCGCTCCGAAGTTACGCATCTCTAACAATTGTGCTGTCCCTTTCGACACTTTGCGTTCGTTGTAACCGACGGCATGGAAGTTTTCGCTTCCGGGTAATATGGTTGCTATCATCTTGATTCTATGTTTGAAAGTTTGTGAGTTTAAAGAACGAATGAATCTCAGTGCATTGCTTCAAGCTACTTCGGTTCATCCGTTCGAAAGATTAGGGTTTCGTAGCCATCCGTGCCAATACATCGAGGCGCTTTTGTATCTGGTTGATGGCCTCTTTGGTTTCCAGAACCGCGGGTACCAAGACCTCCAGTACGTAGCTGGGCGATAGCAAATGGACCGCAGCCAGTTCATTGGCCCGTTTCATCGCTTGATTCAGATTTCCGCCAGCCCAGGACAGCTCGTTGTGTACCTTTTGATAGAACTCACCGATTTGAGGAATCAGTTCATGCTGCAATTTGAGGTCGGGATGGGAATATTCCTTCAGTGCCGACCGCACATAGTGGCTCATACTGGTGTAGGAAGCCGCTTGCTTCAGGTGGTATGCCATCTCTTCTTCGGTCATGCGCACCTTGATACTATGGGTTTTTAGTTTCTTCATACAATGATTCGTTATACATGGGTATTTCAGGAGGATGCTACCTTATACAAGGTGACCCGAGTGGCAAGGTTTCCCGCACCTCTTTTCGCCCGGCGAAACAGCGATGCCATCGCTCCGCAGCGCAGCAGTCGGCAAGTTACTTTTGTGCACCAAAAGTACAACTTGCTTCACAAATCCTGCAAAGCCCGGAATATACTGTGGACGGGGTTCGCTGGCTTCGTCACCTTTCAACTTCTTGCGTGCACCTTGCTTCGTGGGATGCTTGTTTCGAAGCATTTCGGTCAGGTGAACTATCGTACTTCGGTCAGCTGTTACACCCTTTCCAAGGTTGGTTGGTCCTTCGTTTGTAGTGTTCCAGATACTTGCAGTGAAAAGAAAAAAGAATTTGGAAATCCATGAATCGTCTTCCCACGAACCGAAGTAAGGGGATTGGTTGAATCCTTGTTTCTATCCATCCTTGTTCGCTGTTATCTCCGTACATTGCACCAAGGAGTATCCAACAGGAGGGAAAAGAAGTTTGACCTTCCTGTCCCTTTGTCCCTCTGAATTTCCAGACTTACTAGGAGGGAAACAATGATACTTTGTGCCTGCTTGTTTTTTCTTTTCACTGCTTCCCCTTAGGGTTGTGATTCTTAGAAAAGGAAAGGGACAAAAGGGACAAGGGTCAGTCGCCTGCTTCTTGGGTGGTGCCGGAGGTTGAACACCGCAGCCAAGGATACTTGGTTCTTCCGTCAGCGCCAGCATAGAACGGAGGGAGACCGGACACCTTTTCTTGCTCCGAACGCTGCCAGTTCGGAAACTTGGCCATCAATGAATTGATATATTTCGAACCATAGCGTTTGTGGGTCCGGATAAGTTCATTGGGCAGTTCTTCCTTAATCATTCGTGCGGATACGATGGTCAGCTGATGCGTTCCTGGTTGCCGATACGCTTCCTTCAGCCCATCCAACTGTTGGGTCTTCCATTGTTGCCATTGCAGACGCATGGGAATGGACCACCGGTCGTAGTCATTCGGAACAGGACGTTCGAGGAAGGCTTCAATGTCATCCAACAGTTCATCAGCCTGGCTCTCGGTGAACTGTTCCTGCAAGCGTCTGGCGGCTGCTTCCATTTCTTTGGAAAGGAAAATCGGTTCGCCTTCCTGGTAATAATGGTAGGCTTCCGCCCACAGTTGTGGAACTTCCGCTTTCAGGGCTGCTTGCCAACTTTCGGGACCTTCATCGCTTTGGATGGGGATGATCCACCAGCGCCGGTTGCCGTTGCAGTTCTGCAGGAAGTTGCTCTGATTGGTGGAGCTGGCAAAGACGTTGCTTCGCGGAATCGTTTCGCACTTGCGGGCGTATGCCGGACGAATCTCATCCTTCTCTCGACTGAGGAACGCCTTGATGAGTTGCGGATCCTGCTTGCTGTCCATGCCACTCAACTCGGACAGCTCCACAATCCAGTGTCCGGTGATTTCCTCTACCTTGGTCTTGTCGTCGTGCTTGAAGGAGAAAGAATCGGTAAACCACTCACCATTGGCTAAGATTTTAAAGAAGGTGCTCTTGCCGGCTCCTTCCGGTCCTGATAGCGTCAACACATGGTCGAACTTACAACCGGGCTCGAAGATACGGGCCACGGCAGCTATCATCCATTTCCGGGTTTGGGCACGGGTCAATAAGTTATCTTTTCCCTTCAGGTAACGGATAACCACTGTATCGATGCGCTCCTTGCCGTCCCACACCTCCGATTGGATGAACGCCTTGATGGGATGAAAGCTTCGTTCCGTTGCCGTTGTCTTGAGCATTTCGAGAATGCGGATTTGTGGAACGTACAAGCCATAGGTTTCTTCGATATAGAGCGCCATCTTGCCGATGGACTCATCGTCAATTAGGTTGCCTCGTTCATTCTTGAAATCCGGACAGCTCGTTTCATCCTTCTTGGTGAAGCGGTTGTAGCGTACCTGACTGAGTTTCGGGTCGTTTAGCAGTATCAGTTTGAGATTCTTTCCCGTCGATTCAATCTGGTTGGTCTTGGGATGGATACTCAGTCCGGCTTCCCATTGCTCGTAGGATACATCGTTTTTCTGATGTTGCAGTTTCACGAAAGCGGTACGCACGGCGGCATTGCCCCGGCAGACTTTCATCATGGCTTGAAAAGAAGGCCATAGACTGGGGGAGGTGTTTCCCTCTACCTTCAAGTCCAAGTGGCCGTATCGATAATGTCGCACCAAGTGGAAGGCATTGCAAGGATGGGGTAAGTCCGGACCATGTACTCTTTGGGAGCGTTCATCCACTGTCAGTTGGATAGAAGGGTCCGTCTTGGATTGATACACATCGCTTCTTTGAGTTGCTACAAACTGGTCGGACAAGAATACCTCCATGGCTTTCGAACAGGAAAATACCTGACAGAAAGCACGGATCAGCGTTTCCGATTGATGGGATGATGTTGTCTTCATAACCATTCCTTTCCTTTATTACGGTTTCGCATGCCTTTGGATAGGGCTTCCATCTGTTCTTCGATGGAAGGCTGGCCTTTGCGTCGGCTGTCCGTCAACCACTGGTGCAGTTCGGATGGGCGGAACAGCAGATTGCGTCCCGGTTTGTAACAAGGTACCCGACCTTCCTGTACTAGGGTGCGTACCCGTGATACGGATAGTTGGAGGATTTGCGCAGCCTGCTGAATCGTCACCATCTGTTCCGGTGCAGCAGGAGCGGCAGGGGGCCTTTGCCAGTTCCTGATAAAGTTGGCGAACCGTCTCGGTCAAGGCATCCACCTTCTCGTCCAATTGGGCCATCCATTGCGGCATTTCTTCAAAATGAATTGTTTTCATACGACTTATTTTTGATTGTTTTGCCGCAAAGTTGAAAGGGGATGGTTCAGTAATCAAGTTATTCTGCAGATAACCAACGAATAACTGAATTACCGGTTACTCAGTCGGTCTTAATGGGGAGTTGCTCCGTTCCGGGAAAGACATAAGGCACCATGTCTTCCTTTTCTTTGATGAGCGGAAGTCGGGAGGTTTCGTTGGTCAGCTTGGTCTTAATGGATGTTTCTTCTTTCCCTGCAAAAGCATAGGGAAAGCTGACTTTAAGAAAATGAGGGATGGTTTCGCCTTGGTTCATCTTCTTGCACAACATCCGGATGCGGGTACTGACATTCCAGCCGTAATGCTCCAGGTCATAATTGTAGTAGAGGGAAGCGTTCTCTTTCTCCACCTCTTTAAAGTTATATGTTCTCGCTTCGCCTGCCGGTGCCTTGTTTACGTGATAGAGTTCTTGGATGTTCTGGATAAGCGTGTCGATTTGGCTTGGAGTAAATACCTTTTGGAACGTACCTCGTGTATAGGCAAAGATTTCCTCCAACACCTGTTTCTCTTTCCGCAGGATTTCTTCGGTCTGCTGCTGAAGGCTTTGGGCGTTTCTGTCTTTCAGTGCCTGCTGATGTGCCATGTGTATTTCATCCTCCGCTTGGGGTTGTTGAATGGAAGCCTTTACGGAGGCTGCTGCTTCACTTTCTGGCAGTGGAGTTCGGTGATGTACAGACAGCAGGCGCATGACTCCCTGGGTTGCCATGGGAGTGAGGATGCCTACTAGCAGGGCCGTAACACTTCCTGCCACAATGAAAATCACAAAGAACATCACCAGCATGTAGAGGAGAGCCGGTGCTCCTTCGGTTCCGGCTTCAACGGCTTCGGCATACTTCAAATATGCCCCCATCAGGGCAATCAAGAAAAGAAAGGTGGCCAGGCAGGCCATTAGTGCTTTTTCGGGATGGTAATTCATGTTGTTTCTCTTTAATCGTTAGTAATCAATGCTGCAAAAGTATGGTTCAAATAGGGTGTAAAAGAAATGCACAACATCAATTTTCGTTGGAAGTGAAAAAAAAGTGAGCTTTGGTGCTTAATTGGAAGAAAAAAGTCCGCCACCCGAAGGCAGCGGACCGCTAAATGCCCAAAAAGGTGACAAAAGGGCGTCCCATAAAACTAATCGGCAGGAGACTCTGGAACAGACAAATCCTTAGGTTTGATGGAAATCTTGCCGAGCGTATCAGTGCCGTGGGAATGTCGTGGGTGTAGCGCAAGGTGGTCTCCAGATTCTTATGCGTAAGCGCCTGACTCACCACATACGGATTGGTACTCATCGCCATCTGCAGGGTGGCGTAGGTATGCCGGAAGCAATGGAAGGTAATGTGCTTGTGGATACCTGCTGCTTCTATCCAATCGCGCAAGGGTTGGCTGGTCATGGTCTTCTTGAAGCCTTCGAACACTTTGCCCGTAGTCGCTTCGCCCATCAGTTCGATGGCTTCCTGGCAAAGCGGAAGGGTGGTCGGTGTTTTCGTTTTCTGGGTGCGGAACACCAGACACAGGCCGATACCGCTCACTTCCCGCACATGTTCCCAAGTCAGGTTGTACACGTCGCTGAAACGGAGCCCGGTCAGACAAGAAAAGAGCGAGGCACGTTTCAATACCTCAATTTCACAAGGGGTCTGAGCTAGTTGAATCAGTTCCTCTTGGGTCAGGAACTCGCGTTTCACCTCTTCCCATTCGATGTAGTCCAGGTAGTCGTTGATATTTTCTCTCAACAGTTTCTCCTTGTACGCCATCTTCAAGAGTGCCCGGAACGTAGAGAAGTAGCCGGCTGCTGCATTCTGCGAGAGCTTTTTGTTCGTACATTTCAACTGATGCGCATGCAAGAGGTATTCCCGGAACTTCATGCAGAGGTCCACAGTCACTTCTCCGAAGGTACATTTCCCTCCCGTGAATACCAGGAAGTGCTGATAGACAATGCTCCATTTCTGGTACTTTCGGCGTGTGATCTTTTCAAAGTAGCTGAGAAAGTTCTCCTGCAACTGATGATGGTCGAGGAAACCGAACTGGCGGTTGATTACCGTTTCCTGCCGGCGGCATCGGATGAGTTCCGCTTTCTCCAGCATGGATTGGTTGAAGTTTCGTTCTACGGCATTCTTGGGCATTCCATACAGGTAGATACCCAAATACTCGTGTCGTTGGGAACGGTTGGTACGCGGATTGCGAATGGCAGGATAATAATCCAGGTATAACGTTACCTTGCCCGATTTCAGCAACCGTTGGCGCAAGGTTACTTTAGTGCATACATGCATAGTCTTTATCTTTTAGGGGTTCAACAATCAGTGAGGCAAAAATGTGCGGTAATGGTTCAGTAATCAAGTAAAAGACATGATAACTGTCTGATAACCGATTACCGGCTTATTTCAACGTAGGAGGTTGGAGAATAGCATCGATTTCTGACCGTAAGATATAGGTGTATTTCCCTACCTTCTTCTTGCGGAGGCCGTGGTACTTTACATAACTGTAGATCTGGTCGTGTGTCAACTGGTAGATGGCTCTTGCCTCGGTGTAGGAAATCCATTCCTCCTGCTGCGGTGCTTCCTGTTTGGCAGCAAACACCCGGTCACAGTGAGTCTTGCTCCAAAGCGTTTTGCCTCGATGAAATAACTTGGGAATGTGGTGCGCCTTGCCTTGGGCAAAGACCCACGAATTGCTTACCCCGAACTTTTCCATAATCTCCTGCGTGGTGTAAAACTCGGTCACTTCCTGTCCTGCTGCTTGGATGCAGGTCGTAGCCCGGGGCTTGCGTTCGTAGGGGCGTGCTTCGATCATGACTTCTATATCGGTACGCCGGATAATTGTCAGTCTTGAAGACAGCCGATAGGCTTTGAGCGTTCCCCGATAGATGAGTTTGTACACAGCATCTCGGGTGACATGAAGTAGATGAGATGCTTCAGCTACCGATAGGAACTCCTGTTCTTTGAGCGGAAGAGTCTTTTTCTGGTGTTGGGCCGTAATGACAGCAGCTTCTGTAGTTCTTTTTCTTTCTTGTCGTTTTTGCTCCTTGTAGGCATGGTCGGTACATGCTTTCGAGCAGAAGCGGGTGGAGCATCGCTGGGCTTCAAATTCTTTTCCGCACCACTCGCACACTTTTTTGATTCTAATGGTTGTAGTTGCCATTTTTGAACGGATTAAGTTTGCCACTCATTTCGCTTGAGATGTATAGCATCGTATATCATTGTATACCCTTGTATACATCATCCACTCCCTCCGCAGAGCGACATGACGAAGAAGGTGGACGTGCAGCAAATGTGGTTCAAAAAAGGAGCAAAAAACAGGTAGAAACGGGTTCTACCTATGAAGAAGGGAACGAGTGGATACAATAAAAGGCACTCAAAATGAGCGCCTTTACTGCTTGTTGATACTTATTAAAACTTATCTTTAACTGCCGGTTACTTTCCGATGCAAAAATGTTCAAAAATATTCCCAAGTACCATGTCGTTCGTAACTTCCCCCGCAATATCGCTTAGATGGAAAATACATTCGCGGATATCTTGTGAAACAAAATCTCCGGATAGATTTTCTGCTATCCCTTGTTGGACCCGGTGGATGGCTTCCAAGGCATGGGTCAAAGCCTCGTAGTGGCGTATATTCGTGACAATGACATCGTTTTGGGTAACCGTGGGCAGGTTAGCGGCAGAGATTAGCATTTGCTGAAGCTTGTCGAGGTTGGTACGCCCTTTGGCAGAGATGGAGATGCATTGCACATTAGTAGCGGCCAGGGTGAAACTGGGGGTGAGGATGGTTGAGGCATCCTGCACCAGATCGGCCTTGTTGAATACGAGAATGAGCCGTTTCCCTTCGCAACGGGGAAGTATCTGGGCAGTTAGTTGTGGTATCCGTGAGACGGCATTCGTGGCATCAACTACCCAGAGCACGATTTCCGCCTGCTCCAATTTCTGGAAGGTTCGCTCAATTCCTAGGCTCTCGATGGTGTCGCTCGTTTCGCGTATGCCTGCCGTATCAATAAACCGGAAAGTTATCCCGCCAAGATTGACTGTGTCTTCTATCACATCTCGGGTTGTCCCGTGTATGTCGCTTACAATGGCTCGTTCCTCGTTTAGTAGTGCATTCAACAGGGTGGATTTACCAGCGTTCGTTTCGCCGATGATGGCTACGGGCACACCGTTCTTGATGGCATTGCCTACACTGAAGGATTGTACTAAACGGGAAATTACCTGCTCTATGCCGTCTGCTAGGAGACATAGCTCGGAGCGGTCGGCAAATTCCAGTTCTTCGTGGTCGCTGAAGTCCAGCTCCAGTTCTATGAGTGATGTGAAGTGCAGCAATTGGTCGCGTAGTGAGGCCAGCTCTTTACTGAACCCACCGCGCATCTGGCTCATGGCGAGGCGGTGAGTGGCGGCAGAGGTGGAGGCGATGAGGTCGGCCACGGCTTCGGCTTGGCTTAGGTCCATTTTGCCACCCAAGAAGGCTCGTTGCGTGTACTCACCGGGAGCGGCCAGGCGGCAACCATTGCCGATGAGCAGTTGCAACACCTTCTGAAGAATATAGCTCGAACCGTGGCACATGATTTCTGTGCTATCCTCGCCTGTATACGAGTGGGGGGCACGGAATAAGCTGACAAGTACTTCGTCTATGATGTTTTCTTCTTCATGGATATGACCGAAGGTAAGTGTATATGGCTTGGCATCCTTCAGCTTCTTCCCCTTCCGGGCAGGGGTAAATATGCGGGATGTTATCTCTATGGCATCCGGTCCGGAGACACGGATGCATCCTATGGCTCCCCCTTGGGCGGTGGCTATGGCACAAATGGTATCTTGGTTCATTTTATCCGGCTTATTTTTATTCAGCAAAGATAATGGTTTCTTTACAAAAAAGAGAGATGACGATTCAACTTATGGGCTTTTATTGTAACTTTGTACAAATCGATAATGGATAGATGCTTATAAAGCCTAATCCGCCTCTGTGCCCATTGTGGGTATAGCAGGCATTGCTACACTATACAGACCAGCAACGGGCACGTCAAGCAGGATGTGATGAAGTCTTTGCTAAACCTTACTCCCTGGACTGGCTGAAAGAGAGGGTGAACTTAGATACGGTCGAGTACTGTTTTGATAAGAGTATCTATCGTATTCTTGTATCCCGTGTTCGCTTCTTTTATCAGGCGGTTGGCAATGACCATGCATACTGTCATGGCCTTGTGCCCCATCAGACGGCTCAAGCCTGCCAGGGCAGAACTTTCCATCTCGAAGTTGGTGATGCGGTAGCCGTTGTATTCAAATTTTTCAATCTTTTCATTCTGATGCGGGTCGGCAAGCGGCACGCGTAACTCGCGTCCTTGAGGTCCGAAGAAGCCCCCGGCGGCAATCGTTACGCCACGTACCATGTCGTCTTGTGCGATGCGGTCTATCAGTTCAGCACTTGCATCAATGACGTAGGGGGCAGGGGCACACATGTTGCCGGACCATCCCATATGGTTGAGGAAGGCACGCTCCATGGGCAGGTCGCACACGGAGTTACGTCCTGCATAGAAGTTGAGCAGACCGTCGAAACCAATGGATTTTTCAGAACATACGAATGTACCCACCGGAGTGTAGGGTTGCAAGCCTCCGCAGGTGCCGATACGTACCAGCTCAAGGCTACGTAGGCAGGGCTTTTCTTCGCGCGTCTCGAAGTCGATGTTTGCCAGGGCATCCAGTTCATTCATCACGATATCGATGTTGTCACATCCGATACCGGTGGAAACCACCGTAATACGTTTCCCTCGGTAAATACCGGTGATAGTCTTGAACTCGCGGCTTTCCACTTCACATTCCTTGTTCTCGAAATGGGAGGCAACCAGTGCCACCCGTCCGGGGTCGCCTACCAAGATGACTTTGTCTGCCAGCCATTCGGGCTTTACGTGAAGATGAAATACAGAACCGTCTTCATTGATGATCAGTTCGGAAGAGGCGAAATATTTTTTCATTTGATAGAGTTTTTAATCTTTTGTTTATAAATAGAAACGCCGGGAACCGATTCTTGTTCACCGGTTCCGGCGTTTCGTCAGTTACTTTTCGAGTTATTTGCTCAACGGCTGGCTGGTATTGCCTGTCGTCGGTTTGGCAATGTTTTCGCGCATGGAAGTGTCAGCTTCTATATTCTTCATCCGGTAATAGTCCATGATACCCAGATTGCCGTTGCGGAATGCTTCGGCCATGGCTTTGGGTACTTCCGCTTCTGCCTCGATAACTTTGGCACGGGCTTCCTGGGCCTTTGCCTTCATTTCCTGCTCTGTGGCTACGGCCATGGCGCGGCGTTCCTCTGCCTTGGCTTGAGCAATGTTCTTGTCGGCATTGGCTTGGTCTATCTGCAGGGCAGCACCGATATTCTTACCTATGTCAATATCAGCAATGTCAATGGACAGAATTTCGAATGCCGTTCCGGCATCCAACCCCTTGCGTAATACCAGTTTGGAGATAGAATCCGGATTCTCTAATACAGACTTATGGTTCTCTGACGAACCGATGGAGGAGACAATGCCTTCGCCTACACGGGCCAGAATCGTGTCTTCTCCGGCACCTCCCACCAATTGGCGGATATTGGCGCGCACCGTTACACGGGCTTTGGCAATCAGCTGGATACCGTCTTTGGCAACAGCTGTCACAGGAGGGGTGTCGATTACTTTGGGGTTAACGGACATCTGTACGGCTTCGAATACGTCACGACCGGCAAGGTCGATGGCGGTTGCCATCTGGAACGGCAACTCGATATTGGCTTTAGAGGCAGATACCAATGCGTGTACCACCCGTTCTACGTGGCCTCCGGCAAGGTAGTGCGCTTCCAGTTCGTCACGTGTGATGTTTTGCAATCCTGCTTTGTGAGCTTCAATCATGCCGGGCACAATGATATAAGGAGGAACATTACGGATGCGCATCAGGAAAAGTTGTACCAGCGAGATGTTTACTCCCGATACTTTGGCGGACAGCCACAAGAAGAACGGTACATAATGGAAGAAAAGTACCAGGAAAATAATGCCTCCTATAATGAGGAAGGCGGTTAAATACATTGTGCTTGGATCCATGAGATTAAATATTAATTGTTAGTTATAAATAGGTTGATTTCAGAAATTTCACTGCTTGAGCCGCTCCACTAAGAGGACTCCGTCCGCAATACGGTCTACGATAATCGGAGTCTTTTCGTTTAGGAAGCCGTCTGATGACTTTACTTCCACGATGTCTCCGTTGATTTCGGCATAGCCGATAAGAGCCAGGCGGGTAGTGGTTACGCCTATATCACCTACCTTGACTTTTTCCTCGGCACTACGGTCTACTTTGGAGGTGATGTTTTTTTTCAATGCAATTTTGTCGAGTGTCTTGGAGCGCATGAACCATACCAACGAGCCGATACAAGCCAGGGCAGATATGATAAGCGTAATGACACCTGCCGTGGTGCCCATATAGGCAAAGGCATAGTAGTTGGCAAAGATGATGCAACCTCCTGCCAGAAAACCGGCAACGCTGATGCCCGGAATTACGAATAATTCCACTAAGAACAAGATTACTGCTCCTATAATCAATGAGGCGATAATGAGTATATCCATAGTTGTCTTTATTTGGTGGCTTGCTTTTCCTGGTTGCGCACTTGAATGGCAGTCTGCTCCATCTCAGTGGACAATTGCCGTACACGTTGCTCCAGGTCGAGGATGGCGGCGGACATCTTGTCCTTTTCCTGCTTGTTGGCTCGGGAGTATTCCGAACGCATATCTTCCAGTTTCTCCTGCAGTTGTTTGTAGCTCTGCTCCAGCTGATTGTATTTGCCATACGAGGCTTTGGCCTGCGGGGAGCGGAAATCGTCCAGCTGGTAGTAGGTGGAGTGGTCGTCAATGACGAATTGAAAATCGTGCTTCTTGGTAGTCCGCGGCTTTGCGTTGGCAGCGGTCCGAAGCCTTTCTCGGGCGGCCTTTACCGCATCGGTGTCCGTCCATGTGTCCTTGATAGAGTGAAGTTGCGCCAATGATATCATCTTGTCCGGGTCCATCCCTTCGTAGTTGTACACTTGTTTGGATGAGTTGGGAATGAATACATAGATGCACACTTTGCCTTCGGGCTGGTAACGGTCGGAGGCAAACCATCCCAAGTCGTTGAATTCGTCGATGACGTACATATAGTCGTTGTAGGGCGAATTGAACGGCATGCCCACATTTTCCGGCATCAGATAGGAGTCGGTATTCGTATTGTAACGGGTGACGAAAATGTCATATTCTCCCATCGAGCCAGGGCCATCCGAAGCATAGTAGATAGTGATACCGTCTGTAAGTACATAGGGATAGTCTGCATTCATGGCCTCGTTGATGCTTCCGGGCAACAAGCTGCCATCGCTCCATTTGTCCAGCAACTTGTTGCGCGAAAGGATACTGAGGGTGCTGTCCGGTTGCATTTCGCTATAATATAGCTTGTTGCCCAGCTCCGTTTCGTATACCGTTCCGCCTTCCTTACCGGAATCTTTGAAATAGGCGTCGTACATGAACAGCTTGCCCGATTCGGGGCTGATTTTGTATGCATCCAGGAAATTTTCCTTGTCTACCACAAAGCTGTCGATGAAGCAAACCTCTTCCACACCTTTCAGCATGCGCAAGTTGGATTTGCTTTTTTCCAATAATTGTTCGGCCTCTTCGGTGGAGCGTTTTCTCTTTCTCAGGTCGGAAATGTAGGTCTCATAAGTCTCGATGGCATCTTCGAACCGATATAAATCATTGTATGCCCGGGCCAAATAGAGTTGCCCGCTGGGGACACGTCTTTTGACGGCGTTTTCCAGGTGTTTCAAGGCTTCTGCGGGGTCGCCGGTTTCCAAGCAACATACACCGTACCATAGGTTGTAATTTCCATTGCCAGGTTGTGTCTTGACGAACTTTTTGAAGGCGGGCTTGGCCTCTTCGTATTCTCCCTTCTCGTACAAGGCTTTGGCTTCTGCCAGGCTTTGTGCAGAAATTGTTATGCTTAAAAGGCTGAATAGAAAGAAAAGGATATATTTTTTATTCATATTGATACATGTTTTATTCATATTGATACATGCTGATTTGTTCAGAAGGTCAAAAATACAAATTTATCGTGAATAAAGCTGGTTTCCGTAATTCTATTTTGTTAATTCTTCTTTAAATCGTTCTTTTGCCTTACTTTTGCAGCCGGAAGAGCTATAACTTATAACTCATAACTCGTATCAATGGCACAATTTACTGAAGAAGAAAAGATGTTGCGCCGCATAGACAAGCGGTTTAGCAAAGGTGTGGTGGAATATGGACTGATAGAGGACGGCGATAAGATTCTTATCGGGCTTTCGGGAGGCAAGGACTCTTTGGCGCTGGTGGAGTTGTTGGCACGGCGTGCCCGTATCTATAAACCCCGTTTTTCCATTGTCGCCGTACATGTAGTGATGAAGAATATACCTTATCAGAGCGATGTAGACTATCTGAGGGAGTATGTAGAGTCGTGGGGAGTGCCTTTTGTTCTCTTTGAAACGGAGTTTGATGCCACGACAGATACCCGCAAGTCTCCTTGTTTTCTTTGCTCTTGGAATAGGCGGAAGGCATTGTTTACCGTAGCCAAGGAGCAGGGATGTAATAAAATTGCGTTAGGCCATCACATGGATGATATTCTGGAAACTTTGCTGATGAATATCACCTATCAGGGAGCGTTCAGCTCCATGCCTCCCCGATTGGTGATGAAGAAGTTTGATATGACGATTATCCGTCCGATGTGTCTGGTACATGAGGCGGATTTGATGGAGTTGGCGCAAGTGAGGGGGTATCGTAAGCAGGTGAAGAATTGTCCGTATGAGTCACAATCCAGCCGTAGTACAATGAAAGGCATTCTGAAACAATTGGAGGAAATGAATCCTGAGGCACGCTATAGTCTATGGGGGAGTATGACGAATGTGCAAGAGGAATTGCTGCCTGCAATCATTAATCATTAATCACTAATCACTAAAAAATATATGAAAGCATTTTATACCATTTTGCTATTGATTGTATCTAATATTTTCATGACGTTTGCCTGGTATGGGCATCTGAAGCTACAAGAGACAAAAGTCATCTCCAACTGGCCGTTGTATGCCGTGGTGCTGTTTTCTTGGGTAATAGCTCTGGCTGAGTATTCTTGTCAGGTTCCGGCCAATCGGATAGGCTTTTTAGGCAATGGAGGCCCGTTCTCATTGATGCAACTCAAAGTGATTCAGGAAGTAATCACTTTGATAATCTTTACGGTGTTCACAACAGTTCTTTTCAAGGGAGAAACGCTGCATTGGAATCATTTTGCCGCTTTTGTATGTCTGGTACTGGCGGTATATTTTGTATTTTATAAATGATGGGTTAATCGCATTTGCGCATTATTTCATATACTTCTCCATCCCTTTTGTTAAGAACGTTTGAAGCTTTCCTTCTTCATCCGTATAAATGAAGCAGGCGTCGATATCCGGATGTGCATCCGCCACGCGTTCTGCTTCTTCCAGCCCCATCACCATGAATGCCGTGGCATAGGCGTCTGCACTCATGCAATCTTTGGCGATGACGGTGGCGGACAAGATGCTGTGCTGTACCGGATAGCCGGTACGCGGGTCGATGGTATGCGCATATTTCTTTCCGTCTTTATAGTAGTAGTTGCGATAATTGCCCGATGTAGCCATGCCTAAATCTGTGACTTGCAGCACTGCTTGCAGTTCCTGGTTCACTGCCAGTGAGTCGTCTATCGGCTTGTTCAAACCGATGCGCCAAAGTCCATTTTGAGGGTTTTGCCCGTGAACAACTACTTCTCCGCCTATATCGACCATGAAGTTGCGGATACCTTTCTTCTTCAGAAGTTGGGCTATGACATCTACTGCATATCCTTTTGCCACAGCGCTGCATGAGAGCATTATACGCGGGTCTGTTTTCACCACTTTCCCTTCATCGGACAATTCTACTTTTTCGTATCCTGTCATCTCCAGCAGACTGTCTATCATGGCAGAGTCGGGGAAGTTACCCTTCTTGAAGCCAAATCCCCAGGCATTGGCAAGAGGGGCAATGGTGATATCGAAGGCACCATCGGTCTCTTTGGAGATTTCCATACTTCGGTGGAAGACATTGGTAAAGAAAGAGTCGGGCACAATGTCCTCGTTGCGGTTAATGCGCGTAATGGTTGCCGTATCATTGAAAGGGGACAAGGAACCGTCGAAACGTTTGAGTTCCGCTTCTATTTCCTCTTTCAGATTCTGGTCATATTGATAAGTCACTTTATATACTGTACCGAATATCAGTCCGTTGTCCGTCTGATAAGGAGTGACTTGGTTGTGGCGGGCAAGTATCCAGATGGTTCCCAGTACCAGTAGGGCAATCCATAAAAAATTCCGTTGTACTTTCTTTTCCATATCCTATATCTGAGTTTTTACTTTTTAATTAAAAGAAGAGATGCTCTATCAATATCTTGGTACCGATGATGACGAGGATAACCCCTCCCCAGAGTTCGGCGCGCAGTCTGCGGGCTATGCCACATCCGAAACGGATGCCGAACATCAGGCCGACCATCGACAAGGCGAATGATACAAAACCGATAATCCCGATGGGGGAAAGAATAGCCGAGAATTGCTTGATGCCGAGGAATGCAAACGAAACACCTACCGCTAATGCATCGATGCTGGTTGCCACGGCCAGAGCGAGCACCACCTTCAGGCTGGTAGGGTCATACTCGTGCTTGCAACCTTCGTCCTTGAAGGATTCCATTATCATACGTCCACCCAGGAAGGCAAGGATACCGAATGCAATCCAATGGTCGATACTTTCTATCAGGTGGCTGAAAAAACTGGCACCTATCCATCCCAGCAGAGGCATCAAAGCCTGGAAAAAGCCGAAGCTGACGGCCATCACCAGCATAGGGCGCAGCCGGACGCGTTTCAATATAATTCCGCTGGCTATAGAAACGGCGAAACAATCCATCGCAAGTCCTACGGCCAGTAGCCAAATCTCTAACCCTGTCATAAGTTGCTTAAAGAGGTAGTTTATAAGTTATCGTATAGGTTACTCCTATCGTGTTGGAGCCATATTTCCCAAAACCGGGCACATACCACGGGTCACCGTATTCATCGGCCGAGGCAGACAATTTGAACTTGAAGCGTAGTGACCAGCCCATGTACAATGCCTTCCAGACGTGCGCCCGGATACCGACACAAAATTCCGCCCATTGCATGGAGCCTTTCATTCCTTTATGGTTATAGGGCAGGCTGCCTCCCCATATCTCGTCGTCCAGATTCGGATTGCCTACGATGCCACCATATATCGGGTCGTCCAGTCCCAAGGCGTCTACATCGTACTTGAAGCTGCTTACACCGTAACGCAAGCCTACGAGTAGCATGTGTCCGTGCTGCTTCTTGTATAGCGTGTTATAGTCCATTCCTATGCGGAAGTAGGGGGCATTGCTTTTGTAGTGTATGCCTTTGTCACTCCAGGTGTCCGTGGAGCCATATCCCAGTTCGGCAATAGGGAAGAAGCGGTTCTTGAGGTTTACGTCCACGGCCACTTCGGAACTCAAGAAATCTCCTCCAAATACGGAGCTTCCGATTCCCCACAAGTCCAAGCCGACGGACATGCCGTTGTATAACGGATAGTGCACTTCTTCTTTCGCGTCCTTCTTCTCCTTCTTGGGAGGTGCTCCCTGGGGGGGGACGGTAGGATTCCCGTTCTGCGCCCGTAGGGGGAGGAACATCAGCAGGCAGAGTGCCAGACTAATAGAATAACTTAAGATTTTCCTTTCCATAGATGCCTGCTTCATTGTCTTTGATGTATATCGAGTCCAGAGAGATGCGGGTGCACGTTACGTCTGTGATGGCCTGCTTCATCTGATAGCCGCAATCCATCGATAGGAAATAGGGGGTGTTGGTGTGGCGTATCACCATCGTGTCACTCTTGGTCCGGCTGTACTTGAATATCAGCTTGGTGGAATCCTCCGTATAGCGCAGTGGCAGGGAGATGTCGTGTACCTTCTTCTGGTTGTTGATGATGATGGAGTCGGTGCCGTATGCTGTCACGGTGAGCGAGTCGAGCGTGTCGTTCTCCACGTATTGGGTTTCGGGGTCTACTCTATAAAGAATGCAATTCACCATGGAGCGTGCTGTCATGGAACAGTCGGCCTCTTCCGAGCAGGAGATAGCTATGCTTACTATCGGACAAAGGATAGCTCCGAGTATGACAAGTCTGACTAATTTTTTCATCGTTAAATGGTTTTCTCTATTTGATATTTGTTTCGTTCCGGGGCATTACGTGAAATCAGCTCTCCGAGGAATCCTGCCACGAATAGTTGTGTGCCGATAATCATGGAGGTCAACGAGAGGTAGAAGTAGGGAGAGTCCGTTACAAGACGGTAGGGCATGCCATGGTGCATGTAGTACAACTTGCTGACACCTACTATGACCACGGCTATGAAGCCGAAGATGAACATCAATGAACCCAGCAATCCGAAAAAATGCATGGGCTTGATGCCGAACCGGGAAAGGAACCAAAGGGAAAGCAAGTCCAGATACCCGTTTACAAATCGGTTCAGCCCGAACTTGGTCTTTCCGTATTTGCGTGCCTGGTGGTGCACCACTTTCTCGCCGATTTTCTTGAAGCCGGCGTTCTTGGCCAGGTAGGGGATGTAGCGGTGCATTTCGCCGTATACCTCTATATTCTTGACAACCTCTTTGCGATATGCCTTCAGTCCGCAATTAAAGTCGTGCAGGTTTTTGATGCCCGATACTTTGCGGGCGGTGGCATTGAACAATTTGGTGGGGAGGGTCTTCGACAACGGGTCGTAACGTTTCTGCTTCCAGCCCGATACGAGGTCGTAGCCCTCCTGGGTAATCATGCGGTAGAGTTCGGGTATTTCGTCGGGACTGTCCTGCAGGTCGGCGTCCATGGTTATCACGACGTCGCCTTGTGCTTGTTCGAAACCACAGAACAATGCCGGCGACTTCCCGTAGTTGCGGCGGAACTTAATGCCCCGTACTTTGTCCGGAGCTTGTGCCTGCAATTGCTCGATAACCTGCCACGAACGGTCGGTACTTCCGTCGTTAACGAAAATCACTTCGTATGAAAAGCCGTTGGCATTCATCACCCGCTCAATCCATGCGAACAATTCGGGGAGTGATTCTTCTTCATTATATAGTGGTACGACAACTGAAATATCCATTGATGTATGATTTTTCTATTTTACAATTGAAATAACAATTCTTTTTGCTGTTCCGTCACTCTGCCGGAGCGTCGTCTTTCTTGCGTCTCATCACGAACAAGGCGGTGGGGAAAGCCAGTATCGAACCCCAAAATACATTGGACGATATCATCTGTAGCGTAATGTCGATAGGGCTGAGTAGTAGGGCTGTCTCCAAAGCTTCCTGATAGGTGGCGATGTACGAATCCATTCCCGGCATGTTGCTTTGGGCAAGCGTGTCTACCATCGTTTCGCACGTGTTTATCACATATCCGTGGTCTATGAACCTGAAGTAGATGTAGTGTGCCACGGCGGCAAGCAGCGCGGCAAACATATACATGAAAACGGTGAATATCCATGCATGCAGGAAGCTGATGCCGCCTCCGCATACCTGATTACGATACATCCGTGCATAATAATATCCCATAAAAGGTACGCATAGCGTGAGTCCCATGAAAAGGAAAAGTAAAAAAGGAACCGACAGCCCCACAGGAAAGAGTATGAACTTCAATATCCAGAAACCTCCCATATAGGTACCGAACAGCATTGCGTATCGTTGCATGTAACCTCTATTTTCTGCCATCTTTCTTAGAAATAATATGCAAAGGTACAAATATAGTTGGATTCAAGGGCAAGCCGATGTGTAGATTTTAAATAAATTAGAGGATTCTTTGCGGGGCAAAAAGAAAAAAGCAGGTAACACTTTCGTATCATCTGCTTTTCTTTCGAGCCTCTTGTCGGATTCGAACCAACGACCCCGAGATTACAAATCACGTGCTCT
>ENA-OOWO01000426-OOWO01000426.1-human-gut-metagenome-genome-assembly--contig:-NODE-426-length-28653-cov-2.971921_pt1 | contig 28653 bp, 39 predicted proteins | sample MGYA00241579_ERZ501327 | MGnify/ENA primary metagenome ERZ501327 (study PRJEB25962, sample SAMEA2042836) | human gut metagenome | biome: human gut; feature: human-associated habitat; material: faeces...
TTCCCTTGCTTTTTGCATCCCTGTCCCTTTTCTGCTTTTTCAACAGCCATACTATGTAACCCATCAATGCAGTCAGTATGATTGGGAGGGCTACAAGGTATGTCTGCATTAAAAAATCATTCACGTTTTTTCATCACTTCCTTTTTATTTTTATAAAAGGCATCACCGAAGCACCGCCCACCATCTACATCCCTCGTTCCGGCTTTTGAGAAAGATCATTCTCACCAATATAATCTTCACTTGCCTCTTCTTCGGTCACTTCATACCAAGACTCAACCAAGGCCAGATCATCTTCAGTCAGCACACCCTTTTCATAATATTTTAAAGCGTACTGCATAACTTTGTACTCGTCCTCTCCACCGGATTTCATAGATTCCAGCGTTCTCATAACGAATGATTTCAAACTGAATTTTGCCATTTCGTTCCTCCTATTCTGCCTCACTGGCCGATGCCACCAGGGCTTGTGCGATTTCCCGCAGTTTATTGTCAATATAAGTTTTTGTGTCACACGCATACTCAACTTCCATCTGAGCACCTGCATCGTTTGAAATGATACTTGTCGGCTTAAAAGTAGTAAGTGATTTATACGCCTGGAGCTGTTCTTGCGATAGGTCTGTTTCTATCGGAGTGCCTAAGTAGGTCATTACTACCAATGGATTTGATGCAAGATGGACTTTCCAGTTTGACAAATTATTTTCAAAATAATCCGCATCAAAAATAATAATCGCTTCATTTCTATTTCCAATTCGAATTTTGCTACCTGCATATTGATTAGAAAAACCTTCACGGGAACTCATGTTACTTGGTAATTTTTTGCAAAAAAAGTAATTAGCATTTACACTCCACTCTTCATCGCTACTTCCATCAAAAACACCTTTCCACACCCTCTGGATATATTTGCCTCTCGCAAAGTCAATCTCGTCCGCAATCCATGCCTGTCCGTCTGTGTCAGTGTAGGTTATTCCAGATGTGCCGGACGGAACTGGAATCGCAGGGAGACCTGTTGGAGTTGTGATTGAGAGGGATTGCGCCGGATATTCGACTATTGAAATATCGTCTTTAATGTAAATATTGCCATCACCTGAATAATTAATGTAACACTTCGACACAATTTTGTTCGCATCAGAAATAACCTCTTGATAGCACCAAGTAGCAATCGGACCGCCTGTTGTTACGTTTTTTGTACCATCTGTGTATATAATAGCTAACCTCGGATTTACATTTTCTTCATCGCTTCTTAATGTCACAGAAAATTTATAACTTTTTCCGCTTTTAAATTCATCATATAAGAACACCTTTGACATAGTTAACAGTTGCAAGTTCGCTTGTCCGTAGTAACTACCATTTTCATGCTTATACATTTCTTCAAGTTTATTTGTATTTACATAATTCTTACTGGTCACTCCCATTTCCACGTCTTTCTGATATAGTGTGGGCACTCCTTCTGTGTATGGCTCATATTCTGTGACCTCAGTACCTTTTTCTATTTGAAAATCATAAAAACGCGCCATCCCCGTTTTTCCATTAGTATCATTTCCGCATCCATATAATGTTGCACTTTCAATTTTATTTAATGAAATAGCTGGTGTGATAATAATAGATAAAAAACGCTTTGCATAGTCACCCCATTTTTTCGAAGCTTGTGCAATTAGTTCACCATCACCACCAAAGAATGAAATACGACAAATATCCGTATTATTAAACTCACTTAAAGTCTGCTCTAATTCTATTTTTACAGATAAAACGTAATAACCATTTTTCAAAGTTGTGATTTGTGTAATATTTTCAATATTTTCAGCCCAACCCACTTCTTTATCTGGAATTTTTACTAAATTCTTACCTGTACCCAATTTCTGTCCAACACTCACTATCTCCTGTGGATATTCTGGACTAGGCGACGGTTTGCCGCCAGTGTAAGGTTCATATGGCTGATTTTCTTCTTCACACACCATAATGTTATCAATAGAGGAAGCCGCAGTAGATGCGCTTGACAAACCAATTTCAATATTAACATATTCAATCGTTGTTAAATCAACATTACCACCGTAAGAACTTGCGCCCACACCCCTAAAACTTATTTCTTTTCTTATTCCATCTGCTAGTAAAATCGTACCATTTGCTCCAACACGTATTTTACTTTCGTTATAATATCTACATATTACATATATTTTCGAGCCATCAACATTTTCGGTATCACATGAAAAATAAATTCTATCTTTTTTTGTCCACGGAACAATATCACTTGAAACCATATTAGTAGACAACTGGCAATTTTTTATACTACTCAGATTCTTCCCTGTTGTCGTAAACTGCTTACTCTTTCCATACAGCCTCAATCCTTGCAGCTGCATTTCTGCACTGTCATTAACCTCTACCGGAGTGCCATAACTGGTCGCTGAGCCGATGATTGCAGGTGCCTTTCCTTGCAGATCAACCGTATTTTTCTGCACCAGATTAACACTATCCTTTAAGCGTTCAGCAGCTTCCAGCGCCTGCTTTTTTGATTCACCTGCAGTCTGCATATAATTTTCTGCAGTAGCCTTATCTTCTGCTACCTGTGCGGCATTCTGTGCTACCTGCGTAGCCTGACCGTCTATAGTTGCGGCCATCTCAGACACTGCAGCCCTGTCCGCCGCTGTCGCTTCTGCGTCTACATTAGTTTTATCAATGGCTTTCTGCCCTTCTTGTTTCACAGTATTTACTGATGATACCTGCTGGGCGGCAATCGCTTTGATTGCATCCTGTCTGGATGTGGTGATATCATCCTGTGCTGACTGTTTCTTCTGTTCCACATGGCCGTCAAAACCATTGACCAGTGCCCGAATGTTCTCTTCTGACTCCCCGGCAGCCGATTCACGGTATTCTTTGGTCAGTAGTGCATCCTGCGCCGTCTGCTCCTGCAAGGCGGCCACGTTCTCTTTCATGCCCTCGACCTGTACACGGTCAGCTGCTACACTCGCAGCATCTTCGGCCACGGATGCAGCCTTATTGACCACGTCGTCATGCATTGCCACATATTCCGGAGTTAAATTGCCCGGACGTGATACTTCCTGCCAGATCTCTGTGGTCTTTCCCGGTGTTGGGGCTGTTCCGGAAATCGTGCCATCTTCTTTGATGCAGATATAACTGCCGCCCGCATAAGCCACCAAATCAAGGTACTCATACTCTCCAGTCTCGCTATAATCTCCCCGTGGGTTCGGAGCCACGTTGCCAAGGTCTGTTTCTGTGTAACCATTTACTATTTCTGCCATAGCTTCCTCCTTAATTTATTTTTAATCGGTACGTCAGCCTGCTTCCCTTTCGCCGGAACCGTACCTTGTCCACGTTGGGATCACTGTACATTTTCAGCCGGCCTCTTTTCACCTTAAAAGCCGCAAAATAGACGTTTCCAGTCTCTCCTTTCAGATCTGCTTCCTTCGCCTTTACATAGCGGTCTATCTCTTCTTTTCCAACCTTTACAGCTCCTGGGATCTCTGCTGCTATATCGGATGCCTGTTTGGCATAATACTTCGCATTATCCCGATCCTCGCCGTCCCTGGTGCCGGTTTCGCCAACCGCCCAGGACTCTGCCAGTTTCCCTGCACTCTCTGCCCGGTCAGCCGCAACGTTTACAGCTGCAACCGCTTCCCGGAACAGCTCCGGTTCTTCCGGAGTTCCCGGTACTTCCGGACGGGGACGGGATTTTACACGCATTGAGATTTTATACTCTGTTTTTCCAGCTGATTCATCTGTCAAAAATACCCATGCGTAGATGTCGTAATCATTTGCTGTCCTATTGTTCTCCAGCATGGAGTCCGGAATCATGACTTCTGTTACTCCGTCCCTTGTGGTTCCAATCCTGGTGATTGCATCACCGCCTCTTTCCTGCAGAGCAAAATGAATCTCCACTGCCATCGGGAGCTGCAAGTTCTGGATCCGGAGAACCTGGCCATAATCGTACTGATCCAATCCATAAACCTTCGCCGTCTTGGATGGTGGCTCATAAACAGCTGTCACTATCTTAAAATCTCTCACGCCACCACACTCCCCTCTACGGCATAGGCCATGTTAATCACCAGCATGGTTGCTGCTGAATTTTGCCCATACAACCACAGGAATCCGTCGGATATCCGAAAAACCGTAGGTGTCGCATTTACCCAACCGGGTTCACAAACAAGACCTGTTCCAAAGACCTGTCCTGTCGGCCTGTATCCTTCCGGAATCGTGCCAGCAGTCCACCACGTTCCTGCATTGGCTCCGATAGCACCGTTGTTCATCTGCACTGATAAAGTTACTATTCCATTTGCGCTTTTCTCAATCACGTTTACATCGCAGGAAAATTCTGTCATAAGTTCCGACGCGCTTATCGCTCTAAACTTATTTATTTTTTCATCCAGCTCCCGATCCGCTTCTTTTCTCTCCTTAGCTTCAGCCTCGTCTGCTGATTTTCGTTTCCCACTTTCTTTTCCAATCGCTGCTAACAGTTGTTCCACAAGCGTCTGTTGATTTTCTTCCTGTTCGTCTGGAAATTTCATTTTGCTTTTACATTTCACAGTTTCTTGAAAAGTGATCAATCGCTTCGCTTCAGAAATAATTCTTATTTGCACTGTATTTCTTCCCGGGACAAAAAAAGACGCTGCCGGAGTGATAGAAATTTTGTTTCCATCCACATCTGCCAGCGTTTTATTTGGTTCATCCATACCGGGTCCAATGCTATATACCACTGCAGCCGCTGTTACCGGAATATCGAAATCTCGCACGTAAAAATCAAGCGTTACAGCGTCTGTCCCTTCTGCTATCTCGATAGGAGTCTTTAATACATCTTTGAGGACATATACATCTCTTTGAATCGTCATTTTTTCCTTCCTTTCAAAATCATGCAGGGATCCATCTCACTATTCTGACTGATGATGTTATAATCTCACTGCCACTACTTCCCGGTAACCGCAGCACGTAACTCCAGGGAAAATTATAATAGTTTGTACACCAAATTTCTTTCCCGGTCTGATCTCCAGTTTGTCCTCCGGTTATACCGCCATTCTCATTGTGGCTAGCCTGTACGACTTGCCCGTTGCCAATGCTCATCGCCGTATGGCTTCCCGGCTTCAGAAGCACATCGCCTCTTTTAAGTCCTGCACCACTCGTCAGATTCACCTGGCTTGTTATATCGTGGAAACCACTTTCCAGGAATGCGTTATACATGCTGTTTGTATTCCATGCACCTGCATCCTTTACTTTTACTCCCGCCTGCTGCCAGGCCGTAATAAGTAACGAAGAACAATCGTAATCTGGTCCCCAACGATTCCCCTGATCATATCCATGACTGTCATCATTCGCAATCGCAACCGCCCACTTCACCGCTGCTTCAATTGCGCGTGTGTTCACATCATACTTTTCCAGGAAAGTGTACCAGGATGCCGCCTGACTCTTTCTCTCAGATTCCTTTTCAACACCGGCGCGTTCGAAATTCTTCAAAAACGCACTGGCCAGATACTCTGCAGTCTCTGTGCTTTTCTTAAAACCTGACCAGGACATGTTATAAGCAGATGTCTTAATCCACTGCCCTTTTGTTTCCGACAGTTCATCAATCCATTTCAGCTGTCCTGTCGGATTTGTGATTGAATAACCATTAGCTGTCGCCCAGCTAGTATATTTTGTTGCCGGGGTCCACTGCACCAGCCCAAATCCTCCAGAATAATTGTGCTCTTTCAGACTCTGCCACAGTCCCGGATTGATATTCGACTCTGTCTGCATGTTTCCGAGGATTCCTGCAATAGCGTTCCTTGTCCATCCTCTTCCTGCAAAAAAAGAATAAACTTCCCATGCATTCCCTTCCATTTCACTTTGTGTTAAATATCTGTTTCCTATTGTCCAGCTCATCAGAAACTGCCCTCCGAAGTATTTCCACCTATTAGAAATCCATTTTTAAATTCCAGATATGTTCCATCTGAAAATACTGCCTTTCCGGAACTTCCTGCAATTCCATCCGGTCCAACCAAGTCTGTATCAAAATAAATTGCATTGTTAAAAATTCTCATCAGGGTATGTGATCCGTTTGCATCGTTTACTGTTCCACCAGATCGAATAGCCAATGCATCTCCAGATCGTTCGATAAACATTGGATTGCTCTGATCTTTTGGTGAAAACATAATCGTTCCTGCTTCAATCTGTGTCCTTCTATTCCAGCCATCACCCGGAGATTCGCAGACGTAACGTCCTATCGCATACACGCCATCCTTATCAAGGCGTACGACTTCCTTTCCATTTTCATTCAAAACCCTGGCTATTCCATTTCCATTATTCACTCCACCCAGGACAAGCGTTCCGCCTTTGATCCTGTCGGCCAGCATCGTTCCGGCCACGATGAAATCGGCAAGAAATCCGGCACCGGTTCCAAATGTTTTCCAATCCCAATCTGTTCCATTTGCTGTCCGCTTGGAAGCAATTTCAAATCCCATTGTACCCAGGCACATTGCGCCAAATGTAGGCGATGTCGGATCCAAATCCTCAAACAGCATCGCCCGGATATCCTGTTTCTGTGCCACCTCACGCATTGCATGGAATTGCGCTTTTGCCGCATTCAGAATTCCCTGCACCTGTGATCCAATGACACTTCCATCTGAACGGATTGCACTCTGGATGCGATTGTTCAAACTCATCTGGTTGGAAATATAGTCAAACTGATAATCCCCCAGCGTCACACTGGAAATCTCATTTTTTACTGCATCCCACTCCAATTCAATCGCTCTGGCATCTGTTACGATATCAAGTTTACTGTTTCGACAATGAACTGTATCACCCAGAGAAACGGTCACCAAATCTTTCACATCTGCATATAGTTCCGTATTTTCAACTGCGACCATATCCACCTTGATAGACACCGCAGGCTTGTCTATCCCATCTTTCCACTGCTCCTGACATTTATTCTTCAATGCCCCTTCCAACTGTGCCTGTGTTTCACAGATGATAATTCCATTTTCCTCATCATCCTCACTGGCATCCGCTTTCATTTTCACATCTTCGAAGGTCATTACCTGAAATTTGATGGTCGGATATCTGTCAATCAACGGAGAATCCACCCACGGTGCATCCCCTTCCATCTGATATCCGTTATAAGCCTTTGGAACGATTCTCGTCACCACAGACCTCATATCTACCTCTTCAGAGATTCCATTTTTTGCAATATTTTTTCCATAGAGGATTTCTACCCCTTTGTCACTTCCTGCCTCCTGATCGATGATTACCTTGTAGTTGTCGTACACTACTTCACCGCCCCACCGTTTCAGGAACGCATTGTCGTCATCTCCGCATATTGCTTCAATCAGATTTTTATTCTGATAATAGGCCGTAGATGTTTTGGTGATATTAGATACTGCCGTATATTTACTGTTTGGAACAGTCATCAGATCAAGGGCCTGCTGCCCGGTCTTATCCGTTGGCCGGATATCCAGCAGAAAGCAGTCATCCGCTGCATCCAGAAAAATTGGTTGCAGATCTGCAGATATTCCGGAATCGCTCTTTTCTTTGTGTGTGATCCGAAACAACTGCTCTCCGTTGAATGATGGCATTTTCACTACCGCGTTATCTACGATATATTTCCATCTGCCTTCCTCATCCAGTGGATGCTCCATAGTCACTTCCCATGTCCCGTTTAAGATTGGATGCACTATGGCAGATGATGGAAATAACGTCATGTCTCCATTTTTTTCATAGTCCGTATTATCCGGATTGTAAATCTGAATCATAAGCACCTCCAGTTCGGGATCACGGCCAGCTCCCCACCGACACATTCAATCTGGTTCTGTCCTGGTTTCAGATAAAGATCTTCGTAATTTCCGGAAACTTTGGTATTATTCAAAGTTCCATCTGATCGGTACGCAATCATCCGGTCTGTATCAATGAGTAGATTCTGGCCAACATTTGCTGTCATTGCTTTTCCATTGATCTTCAGCGTACACATTCCTTCTGCGGTAATTTTGTATACTGGATGACATTCAAGATATGGATTCCATTCCACATCATGGCTGGAATATTCCATCTGACCAGATAAGAGATATTGCAGTCCATCCAACGTATTGAAATTTGCAGTAAAATTTCCGATCCGTTCTGTCGTTCGTTCATTGTCTCCTAATGAAACGTAGCTTATTTTATAAAAATATTCACTATCATCCGAAATCCTAAGTCTTGTATTTCTAGCTGACAGCCATTGTTTAGCCAGCCGCCAGCGATCATTCCAACGATCTTCCGGACCAATATAATTAAAGGCGATCGGGATCACCGTTGCCTTATATGTTCCATCAAATGTGTATGTCGTTCCATCTCTGCCTGCCAGATTGATTTCTTCCATGTTTGGTTCTGCTACCGGGACTGTAATCAAGTCCCTGGCAAAAATCTGCAGCGTGGATCCACGCACGCTATTAAATTCAATATCCTGCATTTACATCCCCCTCGCTGCCTGTGCTGTCAGCATTTTATCTGACATCTTTTTCAATACCAATTCTGACAAAGCTGTAAGTGTCTTTTTATCGCCAATATAGATGTTATTCTCAGCTGTTAATTTCAGTGTCTGGATTGCATCTGCAATCAATGCAACCAGCATTTCATTATTCGCCTGATTTTCTTCCCGGATATAACTTTTCAACAGATCAATCGGCAATACTGCCTCTTTTCCGGCTTCTCCACCGCCCATAAGACTTCCGCCATTGTTCCCGAAAATTGTAGGATGGTTCAGAATTCCTCCATTTGCATACCAGTCCACAGAAATTGATGGAAATTTCAATGGCGACCAGCTGAATTCACCCGATGCCTTAAAATGTGGTAATTTTATTTTCGGTAATTTCCACTCAAAATCAAAGAATCCCTTGATTTCCGTAACTGCGCCTTTAAGGAAAGCTTTAACTCCATTAAAAATTTTGTTTACCCCATCCCTGAACCATTCACATTTATTGTACAGTGTTACAAAAATTGCTATCAGCGCCGTCACTGCCAAAATTACTGCTCCCACCGGATTTGCCGCAAGTACCGCACTAAATCCGGAAAAAGCTGTTCCGGCTCCGGAAATCATTGGTGCAATCTTTGCTCCGATGGAAATCAATGACGCGATTCCACCAGCTACTTTTCCAACGATACTAAATACCGGTCCCAGGGCCGCTACCAGCAAAACGCATTTCACAATCATTTCCTGTGTTTCCGGTGATAACGAATTCCATCCATCAATGAGATTCTGAAGGATTGGTGTAACCATCCCCAAGCAATCTGCCAAGACTGGCCCAAGCGTATTGCCAAGATTATATCCCGCATCTTGTAACTGGTTTAATGTAAGTTTAAACCGATCCGCCGGATCTAACGTGGCGGTAAATGTATCATCCACACTTCCGAGATTGTCGTTTAATGATTTGCCTAACTCTTCAAAGTTCAACTTTCCATCCTGGCAGAACTGAGCCAATGCTGGGCCTGCTTTTGATCCAAACAAATCTATCGCCGCACTGTATGCATCTGTTGAATTATTTGCATTCGTCATCGTTTTCTGCAGATCAGAAAGAGCCTGTTTCATGGACTTTCCTTCTCCAGATGCATTTACAAGCGCTTTCTTCAAGCCAGCCATAACCGTGCTTGTATCTACTCCGGATGTCTCGCATTGTCCTAAAAATGCTGCTGCATCAGCAGCTGACATTCCAAGTTCCTTCAGTGATGCCGCATTAGACACCATTACAGAAGTCAGTGTATCCATTGAGATTCCCGTATCCTGTCCGACTTTATTCATTGTATCGAGCAATGCACCTGCATCTTCCGCTTTCAGATTGAAGGCCTCCAACACTTTCTGAGTGCTATCGATAGACGAGGAAACGTCCGTATCATTCAGCTGAGAAAATTTAACAAATTTCTCTGATAAGTCTTCCAATTCCTGGCCTGTCAGGTGAAATCTTGTATTTACCTCTCCGACAGCAGCTCCAGCCGTTTCAAAGTCTGTCGGAATACTTTTTGCTATATTTCTTGCCGAATCCTGCATTTCAGTAAGCGCATCACCGGTTGCTCCGGTCTTTTCAACGATAATATCCATCCCGGCATCTACTTTTTCCCATGCCGCCATGATTCCAGCCGCCGCTCCAGCTATTGGTACGGTCACATTTTTTGTCAGGCTGCTTCCGATTTTGCTTGTCGTATCACTGAATTTCTGGACCTTTTTCGAATAATCTTCCAGTGTTGCGGCTCCACTCTCCAGCTTTTTGTTGACATCCTCAAGTCCACTTTTGTAATTATTTAATGCCGCTTTTGCATTATCTAACTGCTGCCGTGTTTTTGAGATAGCGGCCTCGTCCCTGTTTTCTGCGCTTTCCTGTTCTTTCAGGATTTCAGTGAGTCGTTCAACCTTCGCTGTGTAAGTTTCGGTCTGATTCTGCAGATATTCCTGTGTTGCTCTCAATTTCTCGGCTGAAGTCGTGCTTTTATCCCATTCAGACTTTGCCAGCTTGAATGCCGCCCTGTTTTCATTTACGGCATTATTCACATCCGACAACGATTTTCGGAAATCCACCGTACCATCCGCTTTGAAGGTAAGACCTACGGTTTTTAATCCATTATCCAATCCTTACACCTCCCTTCTGGCTCTCTAACTCCAAAAATATTTCCAGACATTCATTAAAAAAAATGGGATCTGAGTGCATAAATTCATCTTCACTCATACCCATTTTTCTAGCCATAACCATATATTCAGCCCAGTTTATTTCTACTTCCTCTGTGCTTTCTTGGGATAATAATGTTTGGTCTGTTCTTTTTTTTTATATTTTTCAACTTTTTTTCCAAACTCATCAAACAAGATCCGGATCTCTTCCGGATCCATTGGAGCAAGCAGCATTGCTTCCTCTTCATCAACCTTCATGCCATTTGATCTCAAAATGATATGAATGAGCTTTGCTGCAGCCTCAATGTTTTCATCATCTGTTAATTTGGCTTTTCCTTTTCCACCTTTGGAAGTAAGAAGTTTTCCCAACCCACTTTTCTGGATCATATAAAGTGTCAGAAAATTTACCTTCACTTCCAGCTTTGTTCCATCATTAAGCGTGATAAGCCTTTCGTTCATGCCCTTTCACTCCCTTTTATGTCAATGCTGCCGCCAGATCCTCTTTTGTCAGAATTGGTTTTGCGAAAAACTTGTCTTCTGTCATGCCCTCTGGTGCAGATGATTCCGTGATCTTGGCCACAATATTTCCTGCATCATCAAACGGATATGCTTTAATTTTAATCGTATCCGTCTGCTCACTGGTTTTATCTTCGGATGTGGAAATATCGTCTGAATTTTCCGTAAGTTTACATTTTGGATACCATTCGTACCGATAGCCGCCATGTCTCAGCTTTACTACTTTTCCATAAGCGAAAAATGGTCTCTGGCTATTCGAACCAGACAAAATAAGACCACCGGCATCTACGCTGTCCCCTTTCATCTTTGCCAAAGTATCCTCCGGGAATGCAATTACCTCTGTCTCGATATCAATACTTTTGGTTGGAGTATCTGAATCATACACTTTTCCGGATGCATATGAATCTCCCGTATCAGCGTTCACGGTAACCTTAACTGTTTTCACGACTTCGGTTTTCTCAACATCCGTTTCATAAGTTCCATCGAATTCGCCCTCTTCTGTTTCTTTTGCAAAACAGATGTACTGCGCACCCACAGTTTCTTTCATCGGCGGTCTTTTTGTTTTGATTGCCATCTGCATTCCTCCTCATTTCAAAATATCTGCTCTATCATTTTTTTATAATATTTGTCTTTGTCTTGATTAAACGTAGGCTTCAAATGAGCCTGTTTTGCCATTTTTTTTGTACCCTTTTCCAGCATTGGGCCATAATATTTGCCCCAGCCAACCTTTATCACTCCGTCTTTTCGTTCCAAAGCAAACGAATCAACCAGGTGCGTATATCCCGGTTTATTGATCTTGCTTCGTGGCCTTGGCAATTTAAGCAAATCGTCTTTAAATTCCTGCGCTCCACTCTCTACCGCATCCAATGCTTTTTCATCGCTTATTGAATATTTCTCCAATAATTCCGAAAAAGCGTCATATCCCGTATCCTCGACTTCAATTGACTGGCTCATATTTTCTCTCCATCCGTCTCAAGTGAAAAATAAGAGTGCCAGATCCTGTCCTCTGTATTAAATTCGTGAATAATCATCGGATGCAGCCCCATTGCCCGAAGTGTTTCTCTCAGGTTTATCAATGCCGGATGTCTTGGAATTTTTGCATAAAAGCTGATCTGCCAGGTAACCTTCTCGGAATAATCTGATCCGGATGCCATCACGTCCTCCCAGGCAATCTCCCAATAATCGATACGTGGAAATGTCTTTTCATTCTTCAGACTGGATACCCCTTCGTTTACTGGACAGCCAGTGTCATGCAAAAGTTTACTTAACTGTTCCTTTGTCATCGATTACCTCTCTTTCCTGTGCTGCTGTTTTTAACGTCAGTTCCGTTTCCGGAAAACCATCTTTACTGGTCACATGCGCCGCATTGTACACCTCATGCTGCACACCATCGATCACACAAACGCTTTTGCTGTTGATTCCTTTGTACCTCGGAATACTGATCTTCATTGTCACTTCGATGCTGTCTGCTGACAACTTCGCCCGTGTCGTGTCATATACCGACAATTCCCGGTACCAGATACGCATTCCCGTATTTCTCAGATGTTCCAGTGGATAATCCTCACTGGTATCCTCTTCAATCTGATACAGATCCAATACACCATCTGTATATTCAGGCATAGTTTTCATCTGACGGCACCTCCGTTTCCATCTGCCAGGTCAGGATCACGCTTGCATAGTTCTCCATAAACTCATTAACCCGGTGGTGATATGCATAATACATATAATTTTTTAATAACATCCGATATACCAGATCTTTTGTGATGCTGCAGCCGGGATTTAATCCCCCGACTGCGCACTCACCCTCTTTTGCAAGATTATTTAACTGGTCATCAGAATAATATGGCGGGATCTGGAACTCTTCCCGCATATCTGCCACAAGTTCCATCAGTTCTGTTTCTGTCATAGTCCCGCCTTTCTACTACTGCGCCTGCTGCACGATTGTTGCCTGTGTAACCGGAAGTACATACTCTTCCAGTTTGGTTACATCGAATACTACAGCCACGTTATCATCTACTGCACGGCCGTTTGCATAGCAAGTAGCAATGATCAGGTCGGCATTCTCCATGGCCTTTGTCTGATCATATTCATTCACGCGTACACCAGTAGCGCCCATGGTGTAATGTCCTTCGATTGTAAAGGCTGCTTTTCCCTGCGGACAATTTGCATCCACGATTTTCTCGATCTCGATGAAGGATTTATTGACATATCCTCCAGTCAAAGCCTCACCGTACATACACGGATCTACATATTCTGCCTCATCTGCCGGATTGCAGATCAGATACAGCTTAGGAACCACACGTTTTCCGTTGTTTGTAAGTGTTTTTCTTACCGGTGCCAGTCCTTTCGGGCTGAATTTTGTGATATTAGTTACCACTGTTTTGGCTTTCTGTGTACCATCATTGTTTGTAGCTCCAATCTGGCGGAAGATACCGATTGGTCCTGTTTTTCCATCTCCATCGAGATATCCTTTTACCAGTCCGTCCTGCATTGCTTCTGACAGGATTACCATAAAATAACGATCCACGAATTCCAGAGACAATTCACGTATTGCTTTCGGAATTACCAGATATGCAGACAGCATATGCAGTTCAATATTCAGTGCGGAAATCTCTGCAGACAGTTCACCTTTGATATCGTCTGTTAAGGCTCCCCATACCGCTACACCGGAATGAGATGCCACGATCCATTTCTTTACATTGGCCGGAGCCATATTTACCAGTTTCAAAATCGGTGATGCGGTTTTTACATCATCCAGTGTACGATCAATGATCTCTGTCGGGATGATATCGATCTGATTTGCGGTCAGCGACTGCTTGATATCCTTGAATCCCTCATAGAATTTCTTTTCCTCCTGTGACAGAGTTCTAAGTCCAAGCTGCTTTTTAAACTCAGCATCATGACTTGCTCTCTCCGCTTCCGCAACCACCTGATTGATCAGATGCGCATGAGTTGCCTCCTGAATCATTTCGATTGACTGCATGATTGCTTCTGCTTTCTGATCTACCGGAGCATCATTTAAAAGCTGTCGCACTTTATCTTTCACTTCCTGACTTAAATCTTCAATTCTCATCCTTGTCCTCCTTAATCAAAAAATGCACCCCAACTGGTGCTTTTCTTTTCTTTCTGCTGCCATTTTTCCTGCATCAACGGCATTAATTTTTCTACTACTTTTCCTGCAATCTCATCTGTATCGATCTTTCTCCCCTTCTCTGCTCCCGCTATTTGCGCCGGCGCAATTTCCGGTTTCAGTAATGTTTCCCGTATATTCCCAAACACGGACTGACTTACACCACGTTCATCCTCTATTTCTGTTTTGGTAGCGAATCCGTATTCTACCGCTTCCTTGGCTGTAATCCAGGTTTCATTGTTCATAAGTTCTTTGATCTCATCCTCTGAAATTGTTGCCTTGCTCTTGTACGCATTCACAGATGCCTGGGTGATTTTTTCCAGATCATCCGCCTGTTTTCTGAGTGCATTGGAATCTCCCTGTACAAATGTCCATGCGTTATGGATCATCAGTAGCGATGCCTCTTTGATGATTCTCTCATCTCCGGCCATGAACACCACAGATGCCGCAGAACACGCAAAACCGTCACAGATTGTAGTGACTTTCATTTTGCTGTCTTTCAACGCATTGTAAATGGCCAGACCTTCTTTGACTTCCCCGCCGTAGCTGTTGATATGGACCTTGATATGTTCAACATCCATGTCCTGAAGCTGTTTCACCAGTCCATATGCCGAAACACCATCTTCATACCACGGATAGGATGTAATATCACCAAAAATATACAGTTCTGCACTCTTATCTGCATCATTCGTTTCCAGCATGTAATATCTTTTCATCCTACTCTCCTTTCTTCGTTTTACTGTTTAACGGACAGCTCCGAGATATGGGATCACCGCCTTTCTGCTAATCAGCATCCGGATCTTTTGGTTCTTCACTTACTTTTCCCTCCTCTCCGTAATTTTTTGTCAGTGCTCTGGCCTGACTGAATTCTGTATTTAAAAGTGGATAGCCTACCATTCCCCGGATTTCATCGTAAGAGAATCCGATTCCGCGCAGTTTATCCAGATTTACAGCACTATCTACTACATCCACATGTTTGAACCGTGCCAGCCACACGAGGACACGTTCATTTTTACTGCAGTAATCATCCATTCCCACCATATAAGCTGTCAGTGTATCATTGATCACCTCTGCCACCGGTCCAACCGCATATGTGATAAATTCATTTGTTGCATCGGATTTCTCCGTGATATTGCCATTAAACACTGCTTCCGGAATATCAAAAGCGTTGGCCACCTCATTATTGATGGTCAACGCTACCTTTGCCAGTTCTTCAGCCTTTGCATTGGACTGGATCTGCAGATTCTCCAGTGAAACCCCATTTTGCTCTGTCAGTACGGACAATTCATCGGATTCCAGTAAAGTTTTAATTTTTGCAACATACTGCTCTTTGGTTGTTTTTCTGATAGATCCGTCTGCATTCCTTTCTGCAAATACACCATTCGAATCCATTTTCAATTTGAACTTCGGCTGACTGGAAATCCGTATCATGGAATTTATTGCATCTAGTGTTTTGTCGTATTGAATAACCACATTCTGCAGTAGCAGCCGGATTTTTGCATTGTCGTACCGCAAATGAATTACCTGCGATGACAGAAATGTTTTGTATAGCGAATACTGCTTTCCCGCACAGTTCAACGTAATATTTGTGTATAACCGTTCAATCAGTACGCTGTCTGATGTCTGCCAGGCTGACGCACGATAAAATTTTCCATTCAACGGGATAATTACCGCTTCCTGTTCCGTAAGTAAATGTCTTACCACTTCTTTCCAGAATACCGTGCCACACTCATGATCATTCGGCTGGACATTCAACCGGTACTCCCATTTTCGTTTTTCTGAACTGTCTGTCTGAATCAGAATGTCTGATTTCGCAATGGCTTTTGCAATCATGGAAACTGCCTTTTCAATCGCCAGCTTCGATAAGTTCAGCTTCGCCACATCGATCATGATCACATCCAGCAGGGATTGGATTTCTTTCTCTCGGTTTTTAAACAAAAAATCGAACATGTTCTCCTCCTAAACATAAATATATGTGACCTCCAGCTCGTCCTTACAGAACATAGCCACATCAAAAGCCATGAATCCGTCATTTTTTCTGAGCTTCGGCTCTATTTTTCCAAAAGTTTTATTTCCGTATTTGTCCTCGATAACGCATGTGTTATTTGTGTACCAACGCATGATGGCTGATAATCCATAATTAATCATCCCCTGGCTAAATTGTGCCTGTATGAACGGTGCAATGATACCTGTTGCCGACGTTATCTTTCTGATCAACCGGACGATGCCATTCGGATTCTTTTTATCCTCAATCGTAAGTCCTCTTTCTTCAAAGGCCTGTTTAAACAATGTATAACGATAAGTATCCATTGCTATTTTCTTTACCTCATATTCTCCAAATCTACTCATACACCAATCTGCAATCAGATTTACATCTATCACAGGTCCCGGCACAATCTCAAAATCGGCAAATTCCTGCTGCCCTGCATTTTTCAGCGGAAATTTAATGGAATCTAAAAAAGGTGAATCAGCACATATCCATGTATGCTGTCGCCAAATATATTCCCCATCATCCGTTTTGGTCAGAATTCCTGCGGATGCAAAATCTCTTACGTCCGCATAATCAAGGCCGATCACTGCCGGCTGCCACCGGGTATCTGGCGTTTTCCTTGGAACTTTTCGTTCCAGTTCCTCCATGGTTGTTCCTTCGTAACAGGCGCGCAGCACATTCTGCCAGGTCGTGACCGTTTCCTCTTCCTTTCTGGCGGACCGGTTCATTCGCTTTGTGATAAACTCCGGACGTTTGGATGGAATCTTTTTCATTTCCAGATAATCATGCATGATCCTGTCGGCCAGAATCGGCATATACTCCATAGATGGGTTGGCTTTATGCCACGCTTCCGGATCATCCACCTCTTTCATGTCATCGATCTCACAGATAAACGGAAAGTATCCCAACGGATTCTCACCTGTTTCCAAAATTTCCGTGCACATCGCTGATATTTCATCCAATGGTCCGTCTCTAACATAGCCATCTGTCGTGATGATAAATTCCCTGGAATGTTTAACCTTACCAAATGATGACTCAAATACGTTGATCTGATCGTAATTCTCGTAAGCATGGATCTCATTGAGCACCAAACATCCGGTTCTTTTTCCATCCTTTGTCTTGGCATTCGATGTGTTATATTTCATCTCTGATCCGGTCACAAGATTACTGATCAGCTCTTTGGTCACAGAAAACTTTCCCTTGAATTTCGGATTATCATGCAGCATGTCATACGCTACTTTGAACGTATCTTTTACCTGGTCCTCAGAATTGGCCACAATCTCCACATGATAATTTTTTACCCCATAAAGAGGTGTCTGCAGGAAATTTACCAGCGGTACGATAAATCCATCTTTTCCATTTCCTCTGCCCTCTTTGATGAAAAACGTAGGAAAAATTGGAATATCGTCTTTGTACATGAATACAAAAGCGTAAATAAATTTCTGGAACGGAAACAGATCATAATAATTGATCCGGCAATATTCCAAGCATAATTTATATGTTTTTTCATCAAAAAAAACATCGTCCCGCTTCAATAACGGTTTTACGATGTTCCTGATCAGAAGCTTCCGCTTCTTGTTTATCCATTTTGGATGTTCTCTGGCATATTTGAGATAATCATCAATTTCCTTACAGGTAACCATCAGACGGATTCTCCTGCTCCGGAACTGGTTCCTTCAGCTTCAGATCCGACAGGATCTTCAGCATCGTTGCGGTAGTTTTCTGCAGATTGACCACAGATTCGTTTGCTTTCTCCACATGTACTCCGTTTCCATTGATGGTCTCATAGCGCAATCCTTTTTTCCTGATATCAGCAATTAATTTTTTTTTCAAAGACCAGTAATACACATAGTCATTGACCATGTCCATATAAAAATCAGCATTCATTCCCCGAAGCTCCAACTGCTTCACCAAAGAGTTTCGCATCTCCTTCTGTGTCAATCTTCCACCTCCTTTTTCACTCAAATCATGCCATTTTTTAATATTTTTTATGGCTTTTTTAGCACTTTTTACAGGCTTTTTTCACTGTCTGAAAATTTTTCTTTCTTATAGCAAATTCTGAAAAAACATACCCCTGCCCTTTTCACGCGAGATTTGATTTTTTCTCCAGAGTCGTGGCCACTTCCCCGTTCGCCAAGCAAAAAAATTTGCAGAGAATTGACCGGGGGGTATATAAAAAATACGGGCAGCTGTGGACTCGAACCACTCATGTCTACGCTTGCACGTAGCGCTTGACCATCTATGCTATGCCTGCCCGCTTGTAGCTACCATCTTTCCTTGCTTGCAAGCTTACGCTTTCGTTTAAACTTTTTCGGTGCACGTCCATGCCGCAGGTTATGACACGGAATACACAGACTAACCAGATTGTCATCTTCCAAGGACAGTTCCGGATGTTCTTTCAATTCCTGGATATGGTGGACTTCCTCCGCTCTGCGAATCATCCGGTCTTTTCCGTTCAATGCCTCTCCTGCTGCCACGGCATCATTTAACCGCTTCCTGCAGTCTTGGCATTCATAATGATCTCTGGTCAATATCTGCAACCGCTTATGTTTCCAGGCTGCCGAATCGTAAAAATGTTTTGCTTCTCTATCTGTCATTTTTCCATATAGCAAAAGCACCTGGGATTTCTCCCAAGTGCCTGCTTCTACTCATTATTTACTTCGTCAATAAATTCCTTCATCATCTTCGTGAGCTGTCCTGCGGCGCTCACTCCCGCCTTTTTACATGCGGCGCTGTATTCCTCTACAACGTCTTTTTTCAGCTTGTAGCTTTTTGACACCCAGCCAGTTTTCTGCTCGTACTTTCTGGTCGCCACTGTCTGTGGTTTTGGATTTCCTACCGGCATCTTTTATCCTCTCTTTCTTGTAAAACAAATGATTAACTTTACAATCCCGATCACGATAAAAAATACACCTAAAAATTCTAATGCTTTCATTTACTTAGATGAGCAATTGTGTTATATTAGTTGTATGAGAAGGGCTTGCGCCCCTCCCATTAGTTTTGTAAATTGTCCTTAGAGCAATTTACTGAGCAGCAGCAGGATGATTCCTACTGCTAAGTCCGTAAGTGCACCGACCAGCCAAGTCTTGAATGCGCTTTCGGACTTTTCTTTTTTTATCTTTCGGTTTCGATTGCTCATCTTTCTTTCACCTCCTTACAAGTATATAATATCATATCGTGCACCATATGTCAATAGTTTTTTCATAAAAATATAACAGGCAACAAGAAAAACCTGCTGCCTGATTGCTTTTTCATATATCTTCTTTTCACATCATAATCATAACACAGAAAGTACCGCACAAAACGCACACTTTAATGTTTTTTTATATATCTTTCTATCATCATTCGGCATCCGCTTTCTGTATATCCACTTCCCATCTGTTCAGCAGTTTTTTTCCAGCTCATCTTATCGATGTACTTAAACGTCGCTGCTCGCCTGCATTCGCTATCATCCATGGAAAATATGTACGTTTCCACTACATCAATCATATTTTCCAGTTTTTTTCTCAGATTCTCGAGTTTCAGCTTTCTTGCTAACAGCAAACTTTTCTGTCTGTTATACTCCGTTGTCGGAAGTCCCTCGATTTTGAAATGCTGTATCCCTCCATAACCGCCGGATACCGAATCTGTCACAGTTCCCGCTTTTTCCATTCGCTCTATTTTTGCTTGCGTTTCCCGGATCCGACGGTCTGTTTCGACAATCTCTTTCAAAACGCTGTCGTACTGCTTCAGAATATTCTTTTCCAACCGCATCGCCTCCTCTCACTATCCGCGTTCCTATCCTCTGATCAGAATCTTTTCATACATCTCTACAAGATCCTGCAGGCGTTCCTCCTCTCGTTTCGTTGGTCCCAGTGCTTCAATCACCTGCTTTACTTCCACAATCTCATCGATAATGCTTGCTGCCTGATGAAAACGCTTCGCCATGTCTGCCAGCCATGCTATTTCTTCTTGCATTTTCTAGCCCTCCTTCCCCTGTTCAGCCAGCAACCTGCTAATCAACATATCGATCATTTCAAAGAAATCATGTTTGCACTCATTGCAGTTACTGCCTCTCCCGCAACAGAATTCTTCACACCGTCTATAATACTTTTCCCATCCGTCAGTCTTCAGGATGTGCTCTGTTCTTTTAATGACATATTCCAGATTGGATGCATCCGGCTGGGCGTTGAGCAACGGAAGGATGTCTTTTTGAATCTCCATCGTGCTCCGTGGTGTTCGGATACGTTCCGCAATCTGTTCCTTTAATCTGTCTGCATCAATTAATCTCATGTGCGTCACTCCAATCTAATTTCTGCCCGCAATACGGGCAATATGCGCAATCGCATTCTCGTAATGGTGTTGTTTTGCATACCGGGCAGTCGCCTATCATTGTTCCGATCGCCACGTTGTATGCGATAGGAATCACTTTCTTTGCTGTCTGCTTAGAATCCCCATCCACAAACCGCTGGATCTCCGCTACTTCCTGTTGCAGCTGCTCATCAGTCTTTTTCATTTTCTGCCACCGCCTTTCCATATCGATTTACTCTCTGCTTCAGCCATTCGTATACCTTCTCCTGCTGCCCCAGATCCATTTCCTTTTTACACTGGATTCTGTACTCGTTTTTTGTACTCGGAATCTTTTGCAGGCTCTCGCTCGTCCGTTTCTTATTTCCGATGGTCTGAGTATCCTGCATATTCCTTTCTTCCCTCCTCTCGGCCCTTTTCTGATTTCTTTATAGTTTTCACATTCTTCACAATGTCGTTTCTTCTCGTCTATATCCTGCCTTGTTAGCCTCGCATACTCATTCATGATTTTCTGCAATGTACAATTCTCACACACTTTATTACATCCGTTCTCACATGGCATATCTACATAGTCAACTTCCTCAGTTCCTCCACTCGTCACCGGATTTGTAAACGTGCAATACTCTCTTGGTACATACATATCTCCGTAAACTCTTATCATCTTTATCATCTTGCGTCCTCCATCGGTTTTCCGAACCGGTCAACTTTTTCACTTAACCAGTCGTGGATCCGTACCTCTGTTTCGGTATCTATCTTCTCCAGATGATGCTTTTCAAGCTCTCCGGCAAGATAATGTGCCAGCTCTAGAACCGTCAGATTGCTCATGTACTCTCTTCGCGTTTCGTACATTTCATCGACTACTTCTATCTCTGGTATCTCTTCCTCTACCGGCTCATTTTCATCGTCGTTTTCCTCCGGAGCAGATGATTCTAAGCATTCATTTTCTTGGATTTCTAGCTCTTTTTGCGCCGGCGCAATTTCCTCTCTCTGGCTCTCCTCTCCTGCCGGTTCAATGCTCTCATCTGTATCCTCTTCATAATCTCCGGAGCCTGTTTCTTCTCCTTCGGTGTCATCTTCCTGATGTTCTGTTTCGCTGTCTGTTCCATAGCCACCTGTCCCTTCCTCGCCTTGTTGGCTTTCTTCTGCTTCCTGTTCTGTATTTTCATTAATTGGCTCTGGATGTTCTTCTGGAACATCCTCTTTTTCCGGTTGTTCAACAACGTCCTGTTCTTCTGGTCCGCCAAAATAGTTCCGCCATGTATCAGTTCCTGCTGCCGATGCTCCGAAGATATCCATCGTCATTTGATAGAATTCTTCCCAATTCATGTCCTTTGGCGTATCTCCAAATTTTTTGAATGTTACACGATTTTCGTACATCATCAGAAAAAAAAAGCCCTTTTTTATATGACCGGTTTCCGCCCGGATTTACAATTTCCTTGAATCGCTCTGCTGTTGGTTTGCCGAACTCTGTTACTTCACTAAACACCGCATTGAGTACGTCCATATGATCCTGATAGAATTTCTCTACCAGCTGCCGAATATCGTCGGCTTCCCCTGCCTCCGGTTCGGTTTTGTTAAACCTTTTCAGCTCTCTGATGTCCTCTCGTGACGTATCCGGTTGGATCATCTGCCTGTCGCTGTCCTGGAGCTTCAGCATTTCTTCTAACTGGCTGCGCCCGAGGTCCGCATATTCCGGCCGGAGCCGTTCAGAGTATCCGTCTATCGAATACTCCCGGTTAATAGCCATGAAACGGCTTGTGGTTGATGGTTCCAGTCCATATTCCGCCTTGGCGAATTCTGCCACGCTTTTATATCCGTCTCTCTCATAGAGTTTCTGATCATCAATCTGGCGGAGAGCGTATCCGATCCGGACGAAGCTCTGCTTAACTCCCAAAAGCTCCTGTTTTAATTTCTGTTTTATCTCGATCCAATCATTCAAAGTCATCTGCACATATTCCATAATTGCCTCCTACATCCAAATTATTGTTTCTTCGTACTCAAAATCTTTCCAAGCCCTGTATGATCTATTGCACACGCAGCTAATAGCATAGTCTTCCAGCTCGTTTTCTTTTTTAAGCCAAGCACAATGATTTCTACAGTGCTCCTTAACCTGTTCTAAAAGTTCTATCTCCCCAGCGGCCTTTATCTCTTCTTTTGCTTCTTCTCTCCAAATCTCCGGGAGAAACTCTCCCAACGGTGTTACATAGCGTTCTATATATTTGGTGATTGCTTTTGTATTGCCTCTTCGATTTACCGTATATTGCCCTGTCAGCTCCGCTCTTCCGGTATGAAATTTGATTCTGTAATCCTCTACCATATCAGCTCCTTACGCTATGTTTGTCACTGGTACTGTGATTCGTACTCGTTTGGCTTTTATGCTCTGTTTGAACCTTTTTAACACCTCACTGATGGTCTCTTTATCTGGCTGTCGGTCGAATGCGGAATAATATTGGATGATCCGGTCATCTTTCATGTTTATTTCCACGGTATAATACGCTTTTTCCAGATCTTCCTTTTTTCGAAGAAACAAGATCCATGTTTCTCCTGCTGCCATTTTCTTCATGTATTGATCACTGCTGCCTACGCAGTGGTGTAACGTCTGTCCCTCTGTCATCAGTTCCTCACAGTTTCCTGCAGGAATGATCATGTGCGTTTTATCTTCCCAGAAATATTTCTGCACCTCTGGTAACCGTTCTTGTATTTGCTGATCCAGTTTAGTGTATCCTTTCAACCGTTTTTTGTTTGCGCGCTGATTTCTTAATTCAACCAGCTCATCATGTCTGGCTTTTAAATCCTTTGGCAATCTTACGATATCGTCCTCTGTGTCGTATCCTTCAGCTTTAGCCATCGCTAGATAGTCCGTCCATGTGGTAGTCAGATTCTTTGGAGATATCTTCTGTTTTTTCATGTAATTGACCATTCGGTTTACACTTTTCAGTTCTTTTAAAATATCCTTGCATTCACCGACACTCATTTTTTTATCAGTCAAATACTGTAAGGCTTCCTGAGAAATTTTTATCCCCTTCATCTGCTCATATTGCAGCCAATTTAATGTATATAAGTTGCCGTCTATCTGTTTCATCCGGTTCGTTCTGTTTCCATCCAGCTGCAATGCATCTTTCAGTTTTTTTTCGTGTGTACACATGCAACTTGGTTCGCCCCACCAACCGTATTGGTCTACAATATCTGCTATTAATCTGTACAACCCGGCTTTTGCTATGTATTCGAAATATGGTCTTGCCCGGAATGATGTAATAAATTTGTTGACGTTAAATTTCGTTCCGCTATTGGCCAGTGCGTCAATTCCGCTCCGTTCCAGATTTCCACATGGCAAGACTTCCTTCAGATTGTCAGGATACAGATACGATGGTACAAACCTTTTGTTCTGCTGATTTCTGTCCCAGAAATCCTGTTCGAACTCATCTGCCTCTATTCGTGTTCCGTACCAGACTTTTCCCCAATCTTTGCCTTTAGGGATAATTGCCCGGATTTCCTCAAACATCTGGATTTCTTTTTTCCCTGCGCTCCATCTGCAGATTGTTTTAAACTGACGTTCTACCCACTTTTCTCCATACTGCTGCAATAGGATAACTGGTGCCTTTCTTACTTTCTCCTGTTGTCTGCTATTTGCCGTTACTAGCTGACCGCATTTCGGGCAGCTTGTCTTTTCTCCGTGTTTCCATCCTTTCTTTTTCCAACTGCTGCATCCACAGGCTGTGCAACTGTATGTAGTTCTCTTTCCAACTTTTTTGATAAAAAGTATGTGCCCCGGAAAAATCTTCTGATCCAACCAATCCTCTACTTTATCCGGTACGCATGGAATTTCTGCCATCATATCATTAATCCGGTCCACTTTCCGCTCCATTGCTTTTTGCCTGTTCGCTTCATTTATTTCGTCCTCATAAACACCTATTCTCCATGTATCCAGGAAATCCAACGCTCTCTGTTTATCCTCGATGGATTCCCATGCGATACAATCGTCAAGATCGCAATAGTAGCTTTTTACCGGTTCCTTTCCCATACACACTCTGACTGCATTGTTCAGTTTGCAGATGCGCCATGTTCCATTGATCCAAGCATTATAACCATCTTCGTTTGCGAAATACCTGCCTTTCAAAACTCCTTTATGAAACAGGCTGATTTCTATCGCCTGCTCTCCTTTTACTTCCAGAATCTGACTTACAGCGGTTATTTTGCCCCTTTCCGTATTCCCCGATATACCACATGGTTCACATTTTAAGAATTTTGCCGCTCTCACTTCTTCTCGCCTCCCATGTAGTAATCCGTGATGATCTGCTTCGCTCTGGCCATCCCAGGAATTCCTAAAGTGACCTTACCGGCAGATACGCCTGCTGCCTTTATGATTCCCTTATCGATAGGCTGCTGATTTTTAAACGACCACATCAGGAGTGCTGCGATACACCCTTTCAGTGATTTTCCTTTCTTCCGGACATTGAACGCCAGTAGCTCATTTTCCATGCACTGGCCACGCAAATACTCTACCCAGTCCTTCATGATCTCTTTTGGCTTCAAATCTGCTACTTCAACATCAATCTTTCCCAGTGCCGCCGTCATGGCATCGCACAGTACCGGAATATCGCCAGACAGATACATCTCCACGTATTCTTTATCGATGCCATTCTCTTTGGCCATAGTTTTGATCGATGCTGTATCGCCCTCATTGAACAGATTTTCTGCAAGTTCATTTATTTCTCCAAACGTATCCATCTCTCCGAACTTATCAAACATTGTTTAGCTCCTCTCTGCCATTCTGGCGTGCTTCTTTGTTTTCCACCCAGCTGATCAGGGCTTCTGTTGCCACACGATAGCACTGCGTCTCCGATTCATTCTCTACTTTGATGATCATTCGTTTCTTGATGCCGCTGCCCTGCCAGATACGGATCCAGCAATCATCAAAAATGGATGCATGTGCTGACATTTTCAGTCCATATTTTCGGCACACCGCATCATATTCCTCATAGAATCGTTGTAACGCCTGTCTGCGTTCAGCTTCGTTTTCCACGTCATATTCCATCTGTCTATATCTCCTGCCCTTATCTTCTTACCAGTTCGCCGCTTTTAGCCATGTGTGCCAGCTCATTCATTGAAAATGATTCCACATAGCTTGTGTGATCACCGAACATATTCACAAAATGCAGCCGGAATCTGATGAACCTTTCATGCTCCGGGATATGCTCCACTACGGCATTTATCCACTTTTTATCCTTTAACTCTAAGGCTCCTGTTTTATAAATTCTGTATCTCTGTCCTACCTTGAACATCGTGTTCTCCCTTTCTCAAAATGGCAGTTCTCCCAGATCAATATCAAGGAACTCTATCCTGCCCTCTTTGTGTTCTTTAGTGCTCTCCTGCTGCCATTTACCGGTAATCTCTTCATGCATCCAGTTCCGACCAAACTCCTGCATGTAGCGTTCATGTGAATACTTACGTTCAAACGCCTGCTGCCCGATCTGGCACAGAAAGATCCGGACATTTCGGTTTGTATGCACCGCATCCGGTCCATATTCATGATGCGCTACGCATAGATATACCCACAGACCGTAATGCTCTGATTTCTTACGATTTGCGGTTCCGAACATGATATGGTGTCTGTGCAATCCTGTAGATGGCAATTCTCCGTAATATCCCTGTTCACCAGCCAGATATCTGCAGATATAGCACTCTTTTTCCCTCTGTACGATGCTTTTACTCATTAGCTAAACGGTAGCTCCTCTTCCAGTCCGTCCGTGATTTCCATGAAGCCATCCTCTCTTGTCATCGGTGCCGGATTCTGCTGCGCGATCTGTCCTGCTGTCTTGCTTTCGGCAAACTCCTGCTCTTCCACGACGACATCTGTGGTGTAAACTTTCTGTCCGTCACGGTTGGTATAGCTTCCGGTCTGGATACGGCCTGCGAGGACAATCTTGGTTCCTTTACGCAGATATTTTTCTGCAAACTCTGCCTGGCGGCCAAATGCTACACAGCTGATAAAGTCAGCCTTTTGTTCCCCATCGCGGTTAAATCTCCTGTTTACTGCCAGTGAATAACGTGCAGTACAGGTCTGCTCCTGCGCAGAGTTCGGCTGTGTATACCGGATGTCCGGATCTCTGGTCAACCTCCCCATTAGAATGACTTTATTCATGTTTCATTTTCTCCTTTCAAATGCTCACAAATGGTGATTTTTATCTTACGGACAGGCTTTTACTGTCCTTTAAGTTCTTTGTACTGTCCTATCTCAAGATCTGCATTTTTCATTTCATTTTGCATCCAGGCAGTATACGGACTTTTGCATGTATATTTCACTTGCAGGTTGTGGATTTTCGTCTGCTGCTCAATCTGTTCCCACAAATCCCTGTTCTTAATCTCTTTTCCATCAGATCTTGTCCATCCGTCTGTTTTCCATTCCTGCAGCCATCCAAGCATCAAGGCAGACTCCAGGTAATGCAGGTCTGTATAGATTGTCACGCAGCATCCTGGTTTTAGATGCCTCAGTGCCCGGATCACCGCCGACAAGACCAGACGGTTTCCGGAAGCTTCCATGCATCCAATTTCTGACTTGGTGTAAGTATTACCTGCAGGCGAAATGTATTCCAGTACATAACAAAAGCTGGCCTTCCCGGGCTTAATCCTTTTACCGGATACGTCTATGTACAAAGAGACTTCCATCATTCTCGCTTCACTCCTCTTCTTACTTTTTCCGGTATCAACCTAATCATGGTATATCTACGGTATTTGTATCCTGTAACCGGATTGATGCCTTCATGGATCCGTGCTATGTAGTAACCTTTTTTCGGCTTCGGCTCAGCTTTCCATCTATGCAGCTTGTCCACCTTCGGCTCTGGTAGCGGCATGTTCCGGCTAGTGTTGTAGTTTGCTTCTGCTATTCTTGGTTTTCCACGTGTGCCATCTATCTTTTTTTCGGTAGTGTGCTCATCTTTCGTCATGTAGTTGGCTAACTTTGTGAAATCCTCATCATAGTTTTTGCTATGTTTGATTTCTATGGACCAGGTGCCACCCTTCGTCCATGCTTTCTGTATGATGCTGACCGTATCCCCGATCTCATTGATCACCAGATGGATATGCCAAGCTCCCTTTGTTCCTTTTTCGATGTTTCGGATCCAGAACACCTCATAGCCACGTTTCTTGTATTCACGTCGCACGTACCGCATTGCCTTCTGGAAATCTTTCAGTGCATCCTGCATGGTCGGTGGTCTATTTTCTACCTCATAGGTCCATGTGGCCAAAATATCTCCCCTCTTGAAATATGCCAGCATCTTCTGCCTGCACCGCTTCGCTTTATTCTGTGCATTGACTATGCGAATCTGTTCCTGTGTCGGCTTGGCTCTCTTCTGCCGTTTCTCGCCGGGTGCCCCATACCTGCCATCATGGAACTCTTCTACATCGATTATGTCTCCCTTCCGGAAGTTGTATTTTTTTCTCCTGATCATAGCTGTTTGTCCCAACTTTAATATCTTTATCGAGTCTGAATACCGGCTTTAAACCGGTTGTAACTCTGAAATATTCCGAAAAAAGGTTTTTTAATGTCCGGACAGGAAAACCTGGCCGGACTATATGATTCCACCGTCCTGCAGTCGGACGTTTGTGTATATTTATAATCAAAGTAAGAAGGTGTCTACTGCAGTTAACTATCAATAATTATTTGAGGGGTTTGGGTTTCAAACGTCCGACTGCAGGACGGTGGAATATTCTTTTTTATCAACACATAGTGGAATAGAACCCCATCTGCTGAAACGTCACTTCGCCATAGGTCACAGTGCGCCAGTAGCAAGCTCTTCCACAGCGAATTTTTACCGGAAGATGCAGCGCCGCAACTATCACCTCAATTCCCTTGCTGATGTCTACGTGTTCATATATATATGCAGCTGTCCTTTTCCTGTAAATCCGCTGATCCGCTCCATTCCATTAGCGATCCGGTTGCACTGCTCTTTTATGTACTTTAACTTTGCTTTTTCCATTTGCTTTTTCATCTCCTGTCTGTTATACTCCAGACATAGGTTTTATACCTATGTCATTGGTTTAGAGCGTGTACTTTCTCAGGGTCTCACGCTCTTTTAATTTGTTCAGAATAATTCCTGCACCGGCAATCGCCAGCCCAATAACTGTGATCTT
>ENA-OOWO01000437-OOWO01000437.1-human-gut-metagenome-genome-assembly--contig:-NODE-437-length-28449-cov-7.710044_pt1 | contig 28449 bp, 35 predicted proteins | sample MGYA00241579_ERZ501327 | MGnify/ENA primary metagenome ERZ501327 (study PRJEB25962, sample SAMEA2042836) | human gut metagenome | biome: human gut; feature: human-associated habitat; material: faeces...
ATACCAGCTTGTTTCTCACCACCTATAGGTGGGAGTCATCTTCCAGCTGATATAAAAAGACAGCCACGACACATTTTGTGCGCCATGGCTGTCTTTTTCAATACCACCCTCATCTCATGATATTTTCTACTTTCAAGAATGCCTATACTGCCTGAATCTTTGCAATGTCCACCAGTGTCAGTTTCTGAATATCTGTATTCTCCAGACTGGTGATCAGTGCTTTTGCTGTATCGATAGCTGTCAGGACATTGACACCCGTCTCAATTGCACTTCTTCGAATTACGAAACCGTCTTTGGAGTGTTCTGCTCCCTGTGGCGGAGTATCAATAACAAGATCTATCTTATGTCCAAGGATCAGATCCATGAGGTTCGGTGTGCTCTGTTCAATCTTGTTGACTGCAATTGCTTTCACACCTGCTTCTGTAAGTGCTTCTGCTGTTCCTTTTGTCGCAAAAATCTTGTATCCGATCTTTTCAAAACGTTTACCGATTTCTACAGCCTCATCCTTATCCTCATCACGGACAGTCATAATCATATTGCTAAATTTCGGAAGTTTGATTCCTGCACCTAAGAATGCTTTATATAGCGCCTCGTCAAATGTCTTGGCAATTCCAAGGCACTCTCCTGTGGACTTCATTTCTGGTCCAAGGCTGATATCTGCATCACGAATCTTCTCGAAAGAGAATACCGGCATTTTAACTGCATAGTAATCTGCCTCCGGCTGAAGTCCCGGTGTATATCCAAGTTCTTTGATCTTGTGACCGATAATCACTTTTGTTGCCAGTGGAACAATTGGAATTCCAGTTACTTTACTAATGTATGGTACCGTACGGCTGGATCTTGGGTTTACCTCGATAACATAAACCTCTTCACCACACACAATGAACTGAATATTAATCAGTCCGATGACATGCAGGGATTTTGCAAGTCGTCTTGTATATTCTTCAATAGTACGTTTTGTCTTATCAGAAATACTCTTTGCAGGATATACAGAGATACTGTCTCCGGAATGGATTCCGGCACGCTCGATATGCTCCATGATACCTGGAATCAGGATATCTTCACCGTCGCATACGGCATCTACCTCAATCTCTTTACCCTGTAAATATTTATCAACCAGGATTGGATGATCCTGTGCGATACGGTTGATGATTCCGATGAACTCATCAATATCGTGATCATTGATCGCAATCTGCATTCCCTGTCCGCCAAGTACGTAAGAAGGTCTTACCAGTACCGGATAACCCAGTCTGTTTGCAACTTTCTTCGCTTCTTCTGCTGTAAATACAGTTCCACCTGTCGGTCTTGGGATCTCGCACTGCTCAAGAATCTCATCAAACAGCTCACGGTCTTCGGCTGCATCTACATTTTCAGCAGATGTTCCAAGGATCGGAACGCCCATCTTCATAAGAGATTCTGTCAGCTTGATCGCTGTCTGTCCACCGAACTGTACAACTGCTCCGTCCGGTTTTTCCAGATCTACGATACTTTCTACATCTTCCGGTGTCAGAGGCTCGAAATACAGCTTGTCAGCGATATCGAAGTCTGTACTTACTGTCTCAGGGTTGTTATTTACAATAATCGTCTCGTATCCTTCTTTGGCAAACGCCCATGTACAATGTACAGAACAGAAGTCGAACTCGATACCCTGTCCGATACGGATCGGTCCTGATCCAAGTACTAGAACTTTCTTTTTGCCAGAAGTCTCTTCTACTTCGTTCTGGCTTCCGAATACAGAATAATAATATGGGGTCTCTGCTGCGAACTCAGCCGCACAGGTATCAACCATCTTGTATGCTGCAACGATTCCGTTTGCATGACGCATATCGTGGATTTCTCTCTCATCTTTTCCGGTCAGTCGTGCAATAACATTATCCGGGAATTCAATACGTTTTGCTTCTTTCAGAAGTTCCGGTGTGAGTTCCTGTGTCTTCAGAGCCTGTTCCATCTCAACAAGGATTGCGATCTTGTCGATGAACCATTTGTCGATCTTTGTGATCGCATGGATCTCGTCATAAGAGATTCCTTTGCGGAGTGCTTCTGCGATCATCCAGATTCTGCGGTCATCTACGATTTCCAGTTTTTCCAGAATTTCTTCTTTGGAAAGTGCTGAGAAATCATAAGAAAGCAGGCAGTCTACATGCTGCTCCAGAGAACGGATTGCTTTCATAAGAGCTCCTTCAAAATTATCGCAAATACTCATAACTTCTCCGGTAGCTTTCATCTGTGTCGTCAACGTTCTCTTTGCACTGATAAATTTATCGAACGGAAGTCTCGGCATCTTAACAACACAGTAGTCAAGCATTGGCTCGAAGCTTGCATAAGTTTTCTTTGTAACTGCATTCTTGATCTCGTCCAGTGTATATCCAAGGGCAATCTTTGCAGCAACTTTTGCGATCGGGTATCCTGTCGCTTTGGAAGCCAGTGCAGAAGAACGGCTTACACGCGGGTTTACCTCAATTACACAATATTCAAAAGAGTCTGGATGTAATGCATATTGTACGTTACATCCACCAGTAATATTCAGTTCTGTAATGATATTCAGTGCCGAAGTACGCAGCATCTGATATTCTTTATCTCCAAGAGTCTGGGAAGGTGCAACAACGATACTGTCACCGGTATGAACTCCGACCGGATCGATATTTTCCATATTACATACAGTAATACAGTTTCCAGCACTGTCTCGCATTACTTCGTACTCGATTTCTTTCCATCCTGCAATGCAGCGTTCTACAAGAACCTGTCCTACACGTGACAAACGGAGTCCATTCTCAAGGATTTCTTCCAATTGTTCCTGATCATGTGCGATACCACCACCGCTTCCGCCGAGGGTATATGCCGGACGAAGAACAACAGGATATCCGATCTTATCTGCAAACGCGACACCATCTTCTATATTTTCAACGACCAGTGAAGCTGCAACCGGCTCACCGATCTTTTCCATGGTATCTTTAAATTCCAGACGGTCTTCTGCTTTCTTGATGGTTTCCGCCGTTGTACCGATCAGTCTCACATTATGTTCCTTAAGGAATCCTGCTTCTTCCAGCTCCATTGCAAGGTTCAGTCCGGCCTGGCCTCCAAGGGTAGGAAGTACGCTGTCCGGTTTTTCTTTAAGGATCAGCTGTTCTACAACTTCTACCGTAAGTGGTTCGATATAAACGCGGTCTGCAATATCTTTGTCTGTCATGATCGTTGCCGGATTCGAATTCAGAAGTACAACTTCAAGTCCTTCTTCTTTCAGTGAACGGCATGCCTGTGTTCCGGCATAGTCAAATTCTGCTGCCTGTCCGATTACGATTGGACCGGAACCAATAACTAATACTTTCTTTATGTCTTTATTTCTTGGCATTATTTTGTTCCTCCCATCATATCCATAAATCTGTCAAACAAGTAACCAGAATCCTGTGGTCCCGGGCAAGCTTCCGGATGGAACTGTACTGTGAAAATATTCTTTCCAACGTATGACATTCCTTCGTTTGTATTGTCATTGACGTTCACAAATGCAGGTACTGCAACGCTTTCCGGAATACTATCAGCATCTACAGCATACCCATGGTTCTGGGAAGAAATATAAACTCTTCCTGTCTGCAGATCTTTTACCGGATGGTTTCCGCCCCTGTGTCCGTATTTCAACTTATAGGTCTTACCACCGTTGGCGAGTGCCATCAGCTGATGTCCCAGACAGATTGCAAAGATCGGGATATCTGAGTCGTATAATTTTCTGATTTCTTTAATAATGGAAGTGCAATCCGCCGGATCGCCAGGTCCGTTCGACAGCATGATACCGTCCGGATTTGCGGAAATGATCTCTTCTGCAGGTGTATTTGCCGGGTAAACGGTAACTTCACATCCACGATCATTTAAAGACCTTGCAATGTTGTTCTTAGCACCAAAGTCCATCAATGCAACTTTTGGTCCATTGCCTTCTAAGACATATTTTTCACTGCAAGTTACTTTGGAAACTACATCTCCTACTTTGTATGCATGAAGTTTCGGAAGTACCTCATCCAGATTGTAATTTTCATTCGTTGTGATCATACCATTCATTGTACCCTTTTCGCGGAGGATTTTGGTAAGTGCTCTGGTATCAATTCCTGCAATTCCCGGAATATCCTGTTCTTTCAGGAAATCCTGAATTGTACCTTCACAACGGAAGTTGCTTGGCATTCTGGACAATTCTCTTACAATATAACCATCCGGCCACGCCTTCTTGGACTCCATATCCGGTGTAATACCATAGTTTCCGATCAGCGGATATGTCATGACAACGGCCTGTCCGGCGTAAGAAGGGTCTGTCAGCACCTCTAAGTATCCAGTCATTGAAGTATTGAATACAATCTCACTAATCATATCTTTTGTTGAGCCGATGCTTGTGCCTTCAAACACAGTTCCGTCTTCTAAAATTAGAAACGCTTTCATATGTTCACCTTATCCCTTCGTAATACTCTTTTATTCTCAAAAAAGGGGCACTCTTGGAGTCTTTTCAATTCCAGAGCGCCCACACTTTCTCAAATTGTAAAAAGTTTACCATATCTGGTTACAGATTTCAATACCTATTTTTTATGTTTATTTTAAAGTGTAATTTTTTTAAAAAAGAGTTGCTTTTATTCAAAAATTTGATATAATATAATTCGTGACTGCGAAAGCAGCACGAATGCTGGAATAGCTCAGTCGGTAGAGCACTTCACTCGTAATGAAGGGGTCGTCGGTTCAAGTCCGATTTCCAGCTTAGTGATCAGAGAAAAAGGGAGTGCCTGTTTATCAGACATTCCCTTTTTTGTATCCGGCAGAAATGCCTGTGATACCTTCACTGACTGTCCTATCGACCGGACATCTGTTTTTCCTGTTCTTCGATCATTTTCTTGACCATATAACCTCCGACAGATCCGTTCTGTCTTGAAGTTAAGTCTCCGTTGTACCCGTCTGATAACGGTACTCCCAGTTCGCTTGCAACCTCGTATTTAAATTTGTCCAGTGCACCTTTTGCTTCTGGCACGGCTGCTCTGTTTGATGAACGACTTGCCATATTCATTTCCTCCTTTTTTGTAACATTTTGTTTTGTGTTACGCTCCTAGTATATGGAGAATAAATTCAGATTACACTGGGAGGTTTTGTTAATTTTAGCATTTTTTATTTTGCAGTAATCAGCACCAGATGAGTATGAAACATTTTAAACTGAAGCATGACACATTTGGTATTCTTTGCATAAAAGCAGACTTTGGGAGAAAACTTAGATCATAATATAAAATCCAAGTCAGGACAATTCTGCAATTCTGGATACACCTACATAAATTTCGGAAATTTTATACCATGTACGGTAATCAACAGTTCCGGTTACCGGAAGCCCGAACACCGACTGGAATTTTCTGACGGACGACGCTGTTGCCGGGCCATAAATACCGTCAACTGTGATTTTCGGAATTGCCGGGTATGCACCGGCAATGACATTTAGCTGTTCCTGCATTTGCCGGACTTTTGTACCAGAAGAACCCTGGGAAAGGGTATACCCTGGCCATGAAGACGGAATGCCTGAAATTTCTTCAGCGGTATTGATGTAAATATCATCTCCGTAATAATAGCGGAGGATTTCTGACGGAGAATACCCCTGATCACCAAGTGCTTTAGAACCCCATTGGGTCAACCATTTTGCCACAACCTATAAAGTTATTTCTTCTTATTTTAAGGGAATTATAAGTCCTCATGTTTGGCGCTGTCAACCGTGATTTATTTCACCCGCAGTCTCTGACCAACATAGATCACATTCGGATTGCTGATTCCATTCAGCTGCGCAACCTTCTGGTAGGACGTGCCGTATTTAGCTGCAATACCGGAAAGCGTATCTCCAGACTGGACAGTGTAATACTGTGCGGATGAAGCACCTGACTTACCGTTCACGATATTCTGAATCGTATTGTAGTCATATCCGGCAGCTGATAGACGATTCTTTCTGTCGTTTCCATTGCCCCATTTACCGGCAAGAACTTCCTGTGCGATCTGCTCATTTGATTTTCTGGCAAACGCAGCGTTGATCTTGTTCTGTACTTCCGTATACCGGCTGCCGAGAACAACCTTTCTTGTGTCACCGTTACCATATTTACCAGCTTTCACTTCGTTCACCAGTGTATCTACGGATGTAGAATAGATATGGTCGATGAAGCTCTGCACTTCCGGATACCGTGTTCCGAGAGCGTTCTTGCGGTTGTCACCATCACCGTACTTGCCCTGCATGACTCCAACAACCAGATCGAGCGTGGATCCGCCCGGAGTATTCACTGTCGGTTTCGGTGTTTCTGCCGGTTTGGTTGTGTTTCCTTTTCCGGCGTACTTGTTCCATGCATCCTTATCGCCGTAGAATTTATCCAGATCGAGATTACCGCCCCATCCATTCAATCTACCACAAGAGCTATACTGCCGGATAACACAAGTATAAGCTCCCTCATTCCACGGTTTATCCTGATAGCCTGTAGCGTTCATGTCTGCGTACTGTGCAATCCAGAGTCCATAGTTTCCGATATTGTTGAATTTATAGGCTACAGACTGCGAACAATATAAAAGAGGTCTTACGCCTGTTTTCTGGTATACATAGTCAAGCCAGCTCTTGCACCATGCAAAATCCGAGCTACCGAATGCCGGGTTGCTCTTCCCCTCCCAGTCAAGACAGAGAATTGCTTCGCCTACACGTTTTCCGATTCTATCAAGGAAGTAATCTGCTTCTTTCTGGTAATCTCCACCATTCGCATAATGGTAGATACCGAGACACTTTCCGGCGTTCTTAGCCTGTGCGTAAGCCCTTGTGAAATCTGGGTTCACGTAGCCTGTTCCCTCTGTTGCCTTTACGATCACAAAATCGCACGGGACCACACTGAGGTCAATTCCTGCCTGATAACTTGCAATATCAATTCCATTCATTGCCATAATGTTTCTCCTTTCAAAAAGAGGGCGACTATTCGCCCTCTGAATCATTATCCACTTTCACCTGATCTTCTACCTGCGATCGGATGTGTTTCACAAGCGGCTGCATAAATGCCGGGATATTCACTCCCATGTCCTGAATATTTTCTAAAATACTGATAATCTCATTGCAGATCAGCCACATTGCCACGACACATGCCACCAGAAATGTGACTGGTGACTTCCAACCAATTGAAGTTGATGCATATAGAAGCATTTCATCAATAATCGCTCCCACAACTACCAGCAACCACATAGATACCTTTTTGAAAATTCCTCTGATACTTTTATAGGAATTGATATCCTGTGCTCTGTATTTGCTTGCCATAAGTCCGGTAGCATAATCAATCAGATTACATGCCACCAGCAGGATCACCGGCACTGCAAGCACTCCAAGAAGCGCTGACAGGAAAGCAAATACTGCTGTAAAAATTGCTTTGATATAATTTGCCTGTTCCACTTTCATATTCCTCATTCTTTCTTTATGAATTTACCGGCTTTGCTGTTCCGGTATAAGATATCGGATAATCGTATGGATAGTCATACGGATAATCAACCGTTTCCTGGATCTGTACAGAAATCGTAAATTTTTCCCCGGTCGCAACCGTATTTTTACTTAATTTCACATCTGTAATTTTAAGCATTAAACCACCTCTACTTCTATCCTTGCCTTCCTGATCGAATCCGCAACCGTGTACGTTACTTCCAATATATGTGTTCCTTTTTCTTTCGGAGCAATCTTGCAATCGAGATAATGACCATTGATATCACATTCTCCTTGCACCACGATGTCTGTGTAACGTGCCAGCTCATAAGATGCTGTCAGAATCGTAAATGGCTCATCGTTAGGACTTCGCACCAATAGCTTAACGTGCTTGTCTTCGCCCAGGATAAATCTAATTTTGTTCACAACAACACCCCCTTCCGTGTATCGGATAAATTACCTCCACAAAGAGCGGATCTGGCTCTGCGATAACTTGATACTGATCCGAAGCTGCCTCTACAGCATAGTCTTCCAGAATAACCATCACTTTATAGTCTTCCGGAACAACTTCCACCATATAATCAAGCGGAACAAGTCTTACGCATAGAGTAGCCGGATCAACGATCAACAGCATCTTCGTGCAGTATGCAATATTGCCTGCATCATTTTCTGCCGTCAGCTCCACCACATACATTCCATCTAAATCATAAGGGACCGTGACATTCCACCGGTCCCCTTCAGCTCTTTCGAATATTACTTCTTTTCCATCTATCTTACCGCTTACTTTTACTACCATAGGCACACCGCCTAGTCGGTAATCTCGACTGCAATAATGAATGTCTTTCCGCAGTCTACTGGATTCGGAGTAAGAGTCACTGACTTAATCACCGGAGCTGACGTATCGACAGTAACCTTACGTGTGACTGTAGTAGTCTTTCCGGCTTTGTCTTTAGCTACGATTGTGATGGTGTTTGCACCCTCAGCAAGAGTCACGTCCTTAGTAAATGTTCCATCTGTTCCGACCGTTACAGTTGCTCCATTTACCGTTACTGTAACTGGCTTAGATGATACGTCATCTGTTTTACCACTTACCGTTACTGTCTTCTTGTTGGTTATAAGGTCATTTGATGGAGCTGTGATCTGCAGTGTCGGAGGCACTGTATCAACTGTAAATGTTGCTGTCTTAGCTGCAGCTGCATTACCATCGTTGTCGGATGCCTTGACCGAAATCGTATGTGATCCATCTTTTAACGTCGGTGATGTGCATGTGCACTTATATCCACCGTCAATAGCAGTCTTTGTTACCGTCGATACGGCTATACCATCAACTGTGACTGCGATTGTTCCTGCATTTACTCCGGAGTCTGTATCTTTTACCTGGAATTCGATAGTCGGAGTTGTATTTGTGATATAAGCTCCTGCAGACGGAGACGTGATCGTGATAGTCGGTGCTGTCTTTTCTTTTACACGGAGTTTAAGTGATGCGCCGAGAGTAGCATGACTCTGATCTACCGTGGTAGTATTGCCGGCCTCATCTGTAGCCTTTACTGTTCCGCCAAGAACATGATCCGGCTGATTGTAACTCGACTTACTTGGAGCTGTAACCGTAGCTTCCCATTTCCCGGAGGTCGAATTATAGGTCAGATTGTATGCCTGACCATTAAATATATATTGAGCTGTTTTTACTGCCATCTACGCTTCACCTCTACTGCTGTTCTTCTGTTACCAGATCTTCTGCTCCGGAATCAATCAGGACCTCTTTTACCTTGTCCTTTAAAAGTCTCGGTACCTGTGAATAAGTTTTCTTTCCTAACATAATCTGCTGGGACCATAACATTGCCATCATTTCTTTTCCTCCTGAAATTTGTAATAATATGAATAAAAATAAAATGGTTAATACAATTATCGTTTTACTGATATACCATTTCAGACATTTCCAAAATGCATCCTTTGAGCATTTCATTTTCCTCCTCCGCTTTTTTAAGTCGTGCCTCTAGAGCTGCTATCCGGCTGTCCGGATCTTCTCCTTCCCGGTACATTAACACACCAAGAATGCCTGCCGTGTACTTCACGATTGCATCGAGCTTTGTGTAGTTTTCATACACAACGGTATCTGCATCCCGTTCGCTCACAGACATTCTCTTAGTTGTTGTCTGATCAGAGAATAAAGTCTTCAGCTGCTCCTCGGATGCTGAAATGGTCTTGATCAGAAGTGCGCCATCCGTCTGCTCAGTGACCTGCTGGATCTGCAGTTCCTGACCATCATTGAATGTGATTTTCATTTTTCTGTTTGCCCCTTTCTTCTTTTTAGAGGGATTCTGAACTAAATAGCAAATTAAAAAATGCAGAGACAACAATAAACAATAATTTAACTGTTACGGAATGTTCTTTTGCATTAAATTCATCAAATATAAATACATCAATGCAATACTCAAGAGTTCAGTGTTTTAAAATTGGACATATAGCATTTATCAATGGCGTAATTAAAATCAACAAAGCAATTAACGCATATTCTCCATTGCGAATTGGAACGGGATTTCCTAAATTACATTCCTCATACTCATGTAATGCTTACAGCTCTAGTTTTTCACAAGATGGTACATATGCTTCTTGTTTTGCTGAAATAAATAAGAACGGTGATTTGGATCTTGCTGTGCGTTTTCAAAAAACTTCCGCTGGAGATATTATCTATATAAACATGTGTTATATTTGTCAATAGATTAATTCTTTTTGTATAAAACGAATACATTTAACAATGCGTTGCATGCACCAGTTCCAAAATTATGTCCTTTTGTGTAAATCAAATTGCTTGCACTATTGTAATAGCATGAGGAAACATTAATCCATACATCCCAATTTCCAACCAGATCATAGCCGACTACACCAATGGGCGTATAGCCAGTTAAAGGAGGTGCCTTAATGTATTTTTCAAAATCCTTTCCTGCACCAACATTTATATTATTTGTTACAGTTACTTGCTTTACAGACAATAAACTTTTTAAATTATTGTCCATCGTTGTCTCTGCATTTTTTAATTTGCTACTTAGTTCAGAATCCCTCCTTTTACTGGTTGATAAAGTTACATATATAAAAGCGCATAACAAAAACACCCGACCAATGCCGAGTGTAAATAAATAAGTTTATTTACTTATGCGCTTAAATATTTAAAGTGATGATACCGTACACCTTCCTGATTCACTGTACAATATCGCATGGTTGTCTCTGACTTTGCGTGTCCCGCAAATATCATAGCCTCCTGCAGAGGCATTCCGCGGTTCAGTGCATTTGTCAGAGCTGTTCTCCGGAATCGATGCGGATACGCATTTTCTACGCCCGCCTTCTCTCCAATCCGCCGGATGATATCCTCAATTCCTGTTTTCGTCAGCCGGCTATTCGGTTTCTTGCTTCCGACAAATAGCGCCGGATCATTGTCTTTTCTGCTTTCCAGATATTCTTTCAGGTACATGTTGGTTCGTTCATTGATGTACACCGTCCTTTCTTTCGCTCCTTTTCCATATACAATCAGCTCTTTATTCGCATATCGGATATCTTCCCTGTTAATCTCTGAAAGCTCCGATACTCTGACCGCTGTGCTATATAGAAATTCTAGTAACGCTTTATCCCGAAGACTGCTGCATTTACGCAGCATCCGCTCCCGTTCTTCATCAGTATATGGTTTCCGGATCTTCTTTTCTACTTTTATAGATTCCACCAGCACCATCGGATTTCTCCGAATCCGGTCACGATCTCGCAGCCATCCGAAGAAGCTGCTATACACTGCCCGGACATTCTTTAGTGTCTGGTTTGCTACCTTGCGGATCATTTTATAAGCCCGCATGAATCCAGAAATATCTCCAGAATCTATGTTCTTCACTGGCTTATTGATATAGGTCAGTAACCGAACCAGTTCATATCGATATTGTTTCACTGTCTTTGATGCTTTTCCTTCCAGTGCTTTACTCATCAGAAACTCTTCCAGATCCACTTCCCAGCTCCTGTCTACAACCTGCAGGTCCGTTTCCTGGATTACTCTGCATCCGGTAAATGTCGTCTGTAACACTTCTTTCAGCTCACGTAGTTGCATTTCATCTAAAACCGGTTGCATTCTTCGCAATACATCCATTATTTTCGCTTCCATACATTGCTCCTTTTTGCTTTCAGTATATCAACTGGCGTACTGAATTAAGTAGCAATTTAACCAAAACTAACACTGTTTTAGAGAACAGGAAACCAATATTCATTGATTCAACGGCGCAAGGAACAGCAAATTTGGATACCAATAGCTTTTTGAAAGCTGGCGTTACATATGCTTTCATCGTTATGGTTTCCTCCAATATCAGCAGTGAAAGCTATAAACAGGAAATCGCTTGTGCATTAAACAATGTAAATATGGGAAATAACGGAAACTATTACAAATTAGTTTCTACTTTTACAGGAAAATGTAGCAAAGGCGATAAGCTTCATATTACTTCGTACAAAAATGGAGGCACATGGACTCTTTTTGCGACAAGAGCTATTTTTATACCAGTTAGCTAATTAGCTAAAATAAGCCGTTGTTGCAATCATTACGAATGAGGCACTATCTGTACCGACGATATATACTCCACCATTTTTTATGTATATACGTGCTTGTGTTCCAGCAGATCCACCATTATGCGTAGCTATTGGAATAAGGCACTCAAAATCGCCATAACCATTTGGTGTCATTCCTGACGGGACACTGCCGAGAGCCTGATCGTTTGCAAATTTCCCACCATCTAAAAATCTTATCGATCCAGAAACAAATACCACATGACCTATTTTGCGGAATTTTAGCTTTTCTGAAAGATTATTTGCATTAGTCATATATTTCCAACCAGAATCAGCAGTTGCCGTTTTCAAATTGCTATTTAACTCTTTAACTGCCAGTGCATCTACGAAGAATCCTTCCTCTGTTACAAGATCACTTTCATCCAAGGTAACAATCCTGTTCGCACGGATAGCTTCATCAGCTTCTGCTCTTGCGTTTTCTTCTGCAATTCGTGCTTTCTTCTCCGCATCATCTGCGGCTATGCGTTCTTCTCGCTCTGTGTCATCCGCTGTTTTTCTGTCCCCTTCTTCCTTTCCTAATTTCGTTAAAAGCTGTTCCACCAAGGTTTGCTGGCTTTCTTCCTCGTCGTCTGGAAACCCCATTGCATCAGAGCATTTTATTTTTTCTTTGAACGAAATCAATGATTTCCCGTTATTTATAACTCTAATCTGCAGTTCATTCATTCCTACTGCAAAGAAATTATTGTCCGGCGTAAATGATATTGTGCTATCATTAATGTCGCATAATATGCCTTTCGGCTTCTCCATGCTTTTATGATAAACATAGGCAACTGCTGCCGCTGTTCCCGGTATGCTGTAATCTCTTACCGCGAATTCAAATCCTACCATGTCCGTTCCTTTCGTTACCTCGATTGGAATTTTAATGGTGTCTCTAAGAGCATAAACATCTCGTTTTATCGTATTCATTTTTTCTATCCTTTCTTATCCAGGAATCCACTGTACAATATAGATTCCAGTCGTTGTAGCACTGCCGCCTCCTGGCAGTCTAAGCACATAATTCCACGGAAAATTATAGTAATTCGTACACCAGATTTCCTGCCCAGTCTGATCTCCAGTAGCTCCACCCGTAGCTCCGCCATTCTCATTCTGGCTTGCCTGCACAACCTGTCCATTTCCGATGCTCATTGCAGTGTGGCTCGCTACATTCAAGAGGATGTCGCCTCGTTGAACGCCACTTCCGGAAGACAAATTAACCAATCCGGTTACATCCTCAAATCCGCAGGATTTAAACGCAGCATACATATTTCCGGTATAAGTTGCTCCTGCATCTTTTACTTTAATACCAGCTTGTTGGTACGCCGTGATCAGTAGTGATGAGCAGTCATAATCAGGTCCCCATCGATTCCCCTGATCGTATCCATGACTATTGTCGTTCGCAATGCCAATCGCCCACTCAACGGCAGATTCTATTGCTTTAGAATTCGCACCATACTGGCTCAGCAAATTGTAAAAGCTTCTTGCCTGTGATCTCCTGGCGGATTCCACTTCTACGCCTGCACGCTCGAAGTTCTTTAAAAATGCACTAGCAAGATCTTCCGGAGATGATCCGGATGTCTTAAAAGCTACCCAGGACATATTGTAAGAACTGGTTGGAATCCACTGTCCGGTTGACTCTGATAGTGTATCGATCCAATATAGCTGCCCGTTCGGATCAGTTATAGAATATCCGTTTGCCGTCGCCCAGTTTGTGTAATTGGTCGCCGGAGTCCATTGGACCAATCCAAATCCGCCAGAATAATTCCCTTCATTTAAGTTCTGCCACACTCCCGGATTTACATAAGACTCACTCTGCATATTCCCCAGGATTCCGGCAATTGCATTTAAAGACCAACCTCTTCCGGAAAAATACTTGTACACTTCTACCGCATTTGCGTTCATCTGCACTTGCGATAGTGCGTAATTCCCGATTGTCCAGCTCATTTAAAAGCTTCCTCCTTTTGTACTTCCTCCAACCAGATACCCATTTACATACTCCAGATATGTTCCATCAGAAAATACTGCTTTCCCAGTTTTTGCAGAGTATCCTTTAGAATCTTTCTGGACTTCCAGCGATGAACCGCCGACCGTCATTTTCCCAGACGCAATCAAAGCTACACTGTCAAATTGTCCTCTGAGTTCGTTTCCGATCGAAAGATATTTTGTTCGTGTGCTTCCTTGCTCCGGATAGATCAACAACCCTGTTTGTCCACCGGTCGCTCCGGCACGAATCACAACTTCGTAATTCGATGTCTTAAATTTAAGATTTCCTTCCGACAATGTAGCTGTCTGGCTTCCATCTGAATTAGCACATACATATCTGCCTTTCGCATACACACCATCTTTATCGAGCCGCACAATCTCGTTCCCACTTGCATCCATGACTCTCGCTACACCATTGCCATTATCCGCGCCACCAAGTTCCAGCGTGCCACCTCTTATGCGGTCCGCCAGCATTGTTCCTGCAACGATAAAATCTGCAAAGAACCCAGCTCCTGTTCCGAATGTGCTCCACTTCCAATCATTTCCATCCGCAGTACGTTCGGATGCAATCTCGAATCCAAGTGTTCCGAGGCACATAGCTCCAAACGTGGGTGATTCCGGATCCAAATCTTCAAATAACACAGCTCTTACAGTCTGCTTTTTTGCAATCGTGGATTGTGCTTTCAGTTGCGCTTTTACACCGTTAATAATTCCGTGCACTTGCTGTCCGACAAGTGTACCATCATTTCTGATAGCTTGCTCTACTCTATGCATTACGGAAGATGCATTGTCTAAGAAATTGTATTGGAATTCTCCGAGTGTTACGGATGTGAGTTTTTCCCTCACAGCATCCCATTCCAGTTCAATCACTCTGGCATCAGATACGATTCCGAGCTTAGAGTGTTTACAGTGGACGGTATCTCCAAGAGATACAGATTCCAATTCTTTTACATCTTCATACAGCTCTGTGTTCTGTAGCAGCTCCATATTTGCCTTTATGGTAATCTTTGGTTTGTCGGCATCTGCTGCATACTGTTCTTCGCATCTTTTTCTCAATGCTTTTTCAAGTTGTTCCTGCGTATCACATATGATCACGCCATTTTCTTTATCATCTTCAGATGCATCTGCACGCATTTTCACGTCCTCGAATGACATTACTTTGTAATGCGCTGTTGGATATTTTTCTATAATCGGCGAGTCAACCCACGGCGTTTCTCCTGCAATCATATATCCGTTGTATGATTTCGGAATAATTCTCGTTGCAACTTCCGTCATGTCAATCGTTTCAGAAAACCCATCTTTTACAATGTTTTTCCCGTAAAGAACCTGCACTCCATGATCGCCACCGACGCGCTCATCTACTGTAATATTATAGTTATCATAGAGGATTTCTCCGCCCCAGCGATTTATAAAAGAATTCTCATCATTGCCGTTTATTGCTTCGATCAAATTTTTTGTCTGGTAATATGCCGTAGACAGCTTCTTAATGTCTGACTTTGCTGTGTACATCTTATTCTGTGCAGTCATTATATCAAGCGCATCCTGTCCATCCTTTTCAGTTGGTCTTACATCCAGCAAAAAGCAATCCTCTTTTGCATCCAAAAAGATAGGAGTAAGTTCTGCGCTCACTCCCGAATCCTGTTTTTCTTTGTTTTTTATACGAAACAGCTGTTCTCCGTTAAACGATGGCAGTTTAACAACCGCATTATCGTTAATATACTTCCATCTGCCTTCATCGTCGATCTGGTGCTCCAGCGTTGCTGTCCATTCTCCATTCAGTACCGCATGAACAGAACATTCTTCCGGAAGAAGTGTCATGTCTCCATTATGATCATAATCTTTATTTTCAGCATTATAAATCTGTATCATTATAAACATCTCCAATTCGGAATAACTTTTAGCTCGAATCCGTCTGTAATTTTAATCTTGTTTCTACCTTCGATTAAAATCAAATCATCATAATCGCCGGCCACGGATGTATTGCTTAGTGTTCCGTCCTCTCTATAAGCAAGCTTACGTCCTGTGTCAATGGTTAGGTTTTGCCCTACATTTGCCACCATTTTTTCACCATTAACACTCAAAGTACACTCACCCTCGCCAGTAATCTTATAGATTGGATACGCAATCTCATAAGGATTGTCTACCACATCTCTGGCTTTCATTTCTCCGAGTCCGCTTTCCAGATATCGCAACCCGTCTTTTGTCAGAAAGGTTGCTGTAAAATTTCCAATCCTTTCTGTGGTTCGTTCCGCTTCATCCAATTCTACTTTTAAAATTTTATAAAAATGCTCCGGATCCGAACCAATCCGAAGCAGCTTATTTCTGGCTGATAGCCATTTCTTTGCAAGTCCGAGTCGTTCATCCCACCGGTCAGCATCCCCGATAAAATTAAAATCTATCTTGATCTTTGTTGATTCATATCCACCTTCCAGAATATACATCGTGCCATCACTCCCCGGTATTTCTACTGAAGAGTCTTTTTTTACTGCAGCCGGAATAGATGGGAGATTTTTCATATACAGTCCAAGACTGGAAGCAAGGATTTTGTTGTATTCAATTTCGATCAAATTCCTGCAGCTCCTTTCTTCCATTTGATGTTCTGTGACATTTTCTTTACAATAGCATCTACCAGAACCTCTGCAAGTTTTTTGTCTCCAAGAGTGATATTATTCTCTACCACTAAGGACATTGCCGCAATCGCCTCAGCGATCATCTGTGTGAGGATCTCATTGTTCGCCTGATTTTCTTCTCGAATGTAAGATTTCAGTAAATCAATTGGAAGCACCGCTTCTTTTCCGGCTTCTCCACCACCCATTAAGCTGTTCCCGTTTGCTCCAAAGATTGTCGGGCTGTTCAAAATACCACCTTTTGCATACCAATCTACAGAAAATTTCGGTGTCTTCAGTGGTGATAAGCTAAATCCTCCACTTATCTTGAAATGCGGTAGTTTTATTTTCGGAAGCTTCCAATCGAAATTTAAAAAATCTTTTATCTGCTCCACTGTTGTATGGATAAATTTCTTTATACTCTCAAATGCAGAATTTACTCCTTTGTGGAACCATTCGCACTTATTATATAAAGTTACAAAAATAGCTATTAGAGCTATAACCGCCGCAATAACAAGAATTATCGGATTTGCCGCAAGAATAGCATTAAATCCAGAAAAAGCCGTCCCTGCTTTTGACATCACAGGAGCTATCTTCGCTCCTACATCAATCACTCCTGATATTCCCCCAGACACTTTACTGATTATGCTAAATACCGGACCAAGCGCAGCCACAAGCAACGCACATTTAATGATCATCTCCTGTGTTTCAGGAGAAAGTGAATTCCACATACTAATCAAATCTTTCAGTATCGGCGTAACTGTCTGAAGGCATTCCGCAAGCACCGGACCAAGTGCATTTCCCACATCATATCCGGCATCTTGCAATTCATTTAAGGTTATTTTGAACTGATCAGCCGGATCCAAAGTTGCATTAAACGTATCTTCAACACTTCCGAGATTTTCATCTAGGGATGCTCCAAGTTCTTCAAAATTCAATTTCCCGTCTTTACAAAATTGCGCAAGTGCCGGACCAGCTTTCGATCCGAACAGATCAACTGCTGCATTGTAAGCATCCGCAGATGTTTCCGCATTAAGCATTGTATTTTGAAGTTCTGACAATGCTTCTTTCATCGTTTTTCCTTCGCTTGATGCATTTGTTAGTGCTTTTTTCAGACCAGTCATCACTGCCGATGTATCTACCCCAGACGTTTCGCATTGTCCAAGGAACGTAGCCGCATCTGCTGCTGACATTCCTAATTCTTTCAACGCCGCTGCATTTGATACCATCAATTGTGACAGTGAATCCATTGATATTCCGGTATCTTGTCCAACTTTGTTCATTGTATCAAGCATTGCGCCGGCATCCTCCGCACCTAATCCGAATGCCTCTAACGCTTTTTGCACACTATCTATTGACGATGATACGTCCGTATTATTCAATGTTGAAAATTCTACGAATTTCTTTGAAAGATCTTCCAACTCCTGTCCTGTTAAATGAAATCTGGTATTAACTTCACCTACTGCCGATCCAGCTGTGGCAAAATCTGTCGGAATACTTTTGGCAATATTTCTCGCTGAATTCTGCATTTCTTCCAGTGCATCACCTGTTGCCCCGGTCTTTTCAACGATAATATCCATTCCTTCATCTACTTGACTCCAAGCTGCCATAATGCCGGCTGTTGCTGCCGCAACCGGTGCTGTCACATTTTTATTTAGACTGCTGCCGATTTTTCCAGTTGTCTCACTGAAATTTCCAACTTTTTTTGAATAGTCTTCAAGTGTTGCAGCACCGCTTTCTAACTTTTTATTAACATCTTCGAGACCGCTTTTATAATTGTTCAGAGATGCTTTCGCATTGTCCAACTGCTGCCGCGTCTTTGATATTGCTGCCTCATCTCTTACTTCTGCATTCTCTTGCGCTTTCAGGATCTCCGTCAGTCTGTCCACTTTGGCGGTATAAGCTTCTGTCTGATTCTGTAAATACTCCTGAGTTACCCTTAACTTTTCGGCGGAAGATGTGCTTTTGTCCCATTCAGATTTTGCAAGTTTGAATGCAGATCTATTTTCATTCACCGCATTATTTACTTCTGACAATGATTTCTTGAAATCTACAGCGCCGTCCGCCTTAAAGGACAACCCTACTGTTTTTAAATCATTCGACATCTCCTACACCTACCTTCTGTTTTTCCATTTTGTCAAACACTTCCAGACATTCATTAAAAAAGACGGGGTCTGAGTTCCAAAATTCATCCTCATTCATCCCCATCTTTCTTGCAACCACCATATATTCCGCCCAGTTTATTTCTATCGGTTCCTCTTCCGCCTCCTCTTCGGCGGACGCGTTTTCTTCGCCTGCTCTTTTTTTTTATATTTTTCAACTTTCTTTCCAAATTCATCGAATAGCAATCTTATCTCTTTCGGATCCATCGGTGTAAGCAGCATTGCTTCCTCTTCGTCCACTTTTAATCCATTTGATCTTAAAATTACATGGATCAACTTTGCCGCTGCTTCCATGTTTTCATCTTCAGATAATTCATTTTCTTTTTTACCTGTCAGAATTTTCGCAAGACCATTTTTTTGAATCATATAGATCGTCAAGAAATTTACTTTCACTTCCAGTTTTGTACCATCCGTGAGTGTTATAAGTTTTTCGTCCAAGTTTCACCCCTCCTTATGAGAGAGCTGCCGTCAGATCTGCATCTGTCAGAATCGGTTTTGCAAAGAATTTCTCTTCTGTCAACCCTTCTGGTGCTGTACTTTCCGTTGCCTTTGTAAATATATTTCCCGCAATATCAAACGGGTATGCCCTGATCTTGATCGTGTCCGTCTGCTCACTGGCTTTTTCCTCTGATGTTGCCACATCGTCTGAGTTTTCAGTCAGTTTACATTTTGGATACCATTCATATCTGCAACTTCCGTTTTTTAATTTAACAACCTTGCCATAAGCAAAAAACGGTCGTTCCGAATTGGCTCCCGATAAAATCAGACCACTCTTTTCTACTGTATCTCCTCTCATTCTGGAAATCGTATCGTCTGGGAAAGCAAGCACTTCCACTTCAACATCAATTGATGTCATCGGTGTGTCCGAGTCATAAACCTTTCCGGATGCATAAGCGTCACTTGTCTCTGAATTTTCTGTGATCTTTACATTTTTCACAACTTCCGTCTTTTCAACATCTGCTTCATAGGTTCCGTCATAGTCCCCTGTCTCTTCTGCACTTGCAAAACACAGGTACTGTGCTCCAACCGTCTGTTTCCGCGACGGTTTCTTTGTTTTAATCGCCATGTCTGCCTCCTAATCAAATATCTTCTCAGTCATTTTTCTGTAATATTTTTCTTTGTTCTGTTCAAAAAGCGGTTTTAAATGCGCTCTCGCTGCCATCTTCTTTGTTCCCCGCTCTACCATTGGACCATAATATTTTCCCCATCCAACTTTAATCTCGCCTCTGGCTCTTTCCATTGCAAACGTATTTATCAGATGGGTATATCCTGGCTTTTTCACTTCGCTTCGCGGTTTTGGCAGCTTTAACAGATCATTTACAAATTCCTTCGCGCCGGTTTCAATTGCATCCAATACATTTTCCGGATCTGCTTTTGCCGCATATTGCTTCAGCATTTTCTCAAAATCTTCCACCCCTGAATCATCAAAGGTTATTTCTCCGCCAGAATATGACCTGCTCATAAGCTTTCTCCATCTGTTTCAATCGCAAAATAAGAGTGCCAGATCCTGTCCTCTGTGTTATATTCATGAGATATCATCGGATGAAATCCCAGTTTTCGCAATGTATCGCGAAGTTCCAGAAGCTTTGGATTTCTCGGTTTCTGTGCATAAAAGCTTATTTGCCAGGTAATTTTATCTGCATACTCTTCTCCGGATGCAACTACATCTTCCCAGGCAATCTCCCAGTAATCAATCCTCGGAAAGTTTTTTTCATTTTTTAGGCTTGATATCCCTTCATTTACCGGGCATCCGGTGCCATGTAGAATATCACTCAATTCTTTCTGTGTCATCGATAACCTCCCTGTCATGCGCCGGCGTTTTAAGTGTCAGTTCCGACTCTCTAAATCCATCTTTCGTAGTGATGTGCGCCACATTGTAGATCTCGTGTTGTTCTCCGCCAATAATACAGACACATTTACTGTTAATCTGCTTATACTGTGGAATAGCGAGTTTTAGCGTCACTTCGATGCTATCAGCGGATAGCTTTGCTCTGGTGGTGTCATATACCGCAAGCTCACGATACCAAAAGCGCATTCCGGTATCACGGAGCTTTTCTTCCGGATAATCTTCCGACTCATCATTTTCGATGCGATACAGTTCAAATACTCCGTCAGTGTATTCAGGCAGTGCCATTTACGTCCACCTCCGTCTCCATCTGCCAAGTCAGGATCACACTTGCATAATTCTCAAAAAACTCACTTACTCGATGGTGATAAGAATAATACATATAATTCTTCATTAGCATTCGATACGTCAAATCTTTGGTGATGCTGCAGCCAGGATTCAATCTCCCGACTGTATGTTCACCTTCTTTTGCAAGATTTCTCAGCTGTCTATCATCGCAGTATGGAGGAATCTGGAACTCTTCTCTCATCTCATCAACAAGAATGGATAGTTCATTTTCGTTCATACTCTGCCCTCACTCTTACTAAACGGATGCAGTAGATGTCTGATGTACGTTAATCACATACTCTTCAAGTTTTGTGACGTCGAAGATAACTGCAACATTATCATCAACAGCTCGTCCATTCGCAAAGCAGTTCGCAATGATCAGATCCGCATTTTCCATCGCTTTTGTCTGATCATATTCTGTTACTCTCACACCCGTCGCACCCATTGTGTAATGTCCATCAATGGTAAATGCTGCTTTACCCTGCGGGCAGTTAGCATCCGGGATCTTTTCAATATCAATGAATGTTTTATTGACATATCCACCAGTAAGTGCTTCTCCAAACATGCACGGATCTACATATTCCGCTTCATCTGCCGGGTTACAAATCAGATACAGTTTGGTAACAACACGTTTTCCGTTATTTGTAAGGGTTTTTCTTACATTTGCAAGTCCCTTCGGGCTGAATTTGGTGATGTTATTTAAAACGGTCTTCGCTTTATTTGTTCCATCGTCATTTGTGGTTCCGATCTGACGGAAAATACCGATCGGCCCAGTCTTTCCATCTCCATCCAGATAGCCTTTTACAAGACCGTCCTGCATTGCTTCCGAAAGAATTGCCATAAAATACCGGTCTACGAATTCCATAGAAAGTTCACGGATTGCCTTCGGGATCACCAGATATGCAGAGAGCATATGAAGTTCAATATTCAGTGCTGAAATAGTTCCTGATAATTCGCCCTTGATTTCATCTGTAAGATCTCCCCATACTGCTGCACCTGAATGTGATGCTACAATCCATTTCTTTACATTTGCCGGTGCCATGTTTACCAGTTTTAAAATTGGAGATGCTTTTCTTACATCATCGAGTGTGCGATCGATAATTTCTGTCGGGATGATATCAATCTGATTTGCTGTTACAGACTGCTTAATATCCTTGAATCCCTCATAAAATTTCTTTTCTTCCTGTGAGAGATTGCGGAGTCCAAGCTGTTTCTTAAATTCAGCGTCATGGCTCGCTCTTTCTGCCTCTGCCACCACCTGATTGATCAGATCTGCATGTGCTGCTTCCTCGATCATTTCGATCGACTGCATAATTGCATCTGCTTTCTGATCCGCCGGAGCGCTCTCTAACAGCTGCTTAACTTTTTCTTTTAATTCCTGTGATAAATTTTCAATCTTCATTTTATCTTTTCCTTTCTACTCAAAAAATGCACTCCATCCAGTGCTGTTTGCTGGTTCCTTTGGCTCTGCCGGAACTTCTTTCTTCTGTATAAGATTCACTACTCTTTCCGCAATGACCTCTGCGATTGCCTCATCATCCAGCTGCATTGCAATTTCTACTGGCTTTACATTTGCCGTTTTTTCAAGAATGGCACTGCGAATATTCGCAAATGCTGATTGTTTAATTCCGCCATCATCGGACTTTTCGGTTTTTGTAGCAAAGCCATATTCTACAGCTTCCTGAGCTGTGATCCACGTTTCATTATCCATGAGATTTTTGATCTCATCTTCTGAAATCGTTGCTCTGCTTACATAAGCATTGACGGAAGCCTGTGTAATCTTATCAAGGTCTTCCGCTGCCTTTCTAAGCTCTGTAGCGTTTCCATTCGCATATGTCCATGCATTGTGGATCATGAGCAGTGATGCTTCATTGATGATTCTTTCATCGCCTGCCATAAAAATGACTGATGCTGCGGAACAAGCGAATCCATCACAGATTGTAGTGACTTTCATGTCACTATTCTTGAGCGTATTGTAAATCGCCAATCCCTCTGCGACCTCACCGCCATAGCTGTTGATATGCACATTGATTTCTTTTGCATCCAAGGACTGTAGTTCGTTCACAATTCCGCTTGCTGACACGTCACTTTCTAACCACGGCCATGATGTGATGTCACCGAAGATGTAGAGGTCCGCCACATCATTCTTAGATTCCAAGGAATAATACTTTTTTGCGTCCATGTTCTCTTTCCTTTCTTTCGGATTTACTGTTTAACGGACAGCTCCGAGATAATTGGATCACCTCCTACTGATCGCGTTTTCTATGCTGCATTACCATTTCCCTCCTCTCCATAGTTCTTTGTCAGAGCTCTTGCCTGGCTGAATTCTGTATTCAGCACTGTGTAGCCTACCATTTCACGGAGTTCATCGTAATTAAATCCAATTCCGCGAAGTTTATCCAGATTGGTTGCACTGTCTACCACGTCCACATGTTTGAAACGTGCCAGCCATACCATAACTTTTTCATTCTTTGTGCAATAATCATTTTCGCCAACTATGTAAGCAGTCAACGTATCATTGATCACTTCCGCTACCGGACTAACAGCATAGGTTATGAATTCATTTGTGGCGTCAGATTTTTCTGTAATATTTCCGTTAAATACTGCTTCCGGAATGTCAAAAGCGTTTGCCACCTCATTATTGATTTGCTGAGCCATCTTCGACAGTTCCTCAGCTTTGACGGAAGTGTTGATCTGCATCTGATCCACAGATACATTGTCTGATTCTGTCAGAACGCTAAGTTCATCGGCTTCCAGTAGATTTTTGATTTTCGCAACATACTGATCCTTTGTCATTACTTTATCTGTTCCGTCCGCTTGCTTTTCTCGGAATGACAGCGCACTGGTGCCAAGCTTCAGCTTATATCGTGGCTGTGCCGACATACGCATCATTGCATTGACGGAATCTAGTGTCTTATCGTATTGACTGACTACATTCTGCAGATACAGCTTGATTTTTGCATTGTCATACTTTAGTTGTATGACTTCCGATGTCCTGAATGATTTTAAAAGAGCATAATCGTATCCACCACAAGTAAGCGTGATATGCGAGTATGTTCTTTCCGTCAGCACATTTGTAGTGGACTCCCAGGCGGATGCTCGATAGTATTTTCCACCAAGCGGAATGATCAAAACTTCCTGTTCCGTCAACAGCTGCTTAACCACTTCCGTCCAGAACGCTGTTCCACATTCATGGTCATTCGGCTGTATGTTTAACCGATATTCCTGTCTTCTTTTATCTTTACTTTCCGTCTGAATCAGAATGTCAGATTTTGCAATCGCCTTTGCGATCATCAACATGGCTTTTTCAATGGCAAGCCTTGATAGGTTCAGTTTCGCCATATCCACTGCAATGATTTCCGCCAAATACTGCATTTCCTTATTCCGATTCTGAATAAAAAAATTAAACATATCTTTTCTCCTAAACGTATATAATCTGGACTTCCAGCTCGTCCTTGCAGAACATAGCTACATCAAAAGCCATAAATCCATCATTTTTTCTTAGCTTCGGCTCAATTTTGCCAAAGCTCTTATTACCAAATTTATCCTCGGTCACGCTTGTATTGTTCGTGTACCATCTCATGATTGCTGATTGCCCGAAGTTAATTAGCCCCTGTGAAAACATAGCCTGAATAAACGGAGCTATGATTCCAGTAGCGGAGGAAATCTTTCTGATCAGTCTCACGATTCCGTGAGGATTCTTCTTGTCTTCAATAGAAATTCCTCTTTCTTCAAAGGCTTGTTTAAATAATGTGTATCTGTATGTGTCCATTGCAATTTTCTTTATGTCAAAAATTCGCATCTGTTCCATGCACCAGTCAACAACCAGATTCACATCAATTACTGGTCCCGGAACAATTTCAAAATCCTCAAATTCTGTTTGTCCGACATTCCGCAGTGGAAATTTTATAGAATCAATAAACGGTGAGTCAGCACAGATCCATGTGTGTTGCCGCCAAATCCATTCACCATCATCCGTCTTTGTGAGAACTCCGGCAGATGCGAAGTCTCGCACATCCGCATAGTCGATTCCAATCACCGCCAGTTGCCCTCTGGTATCTACAGTAATTTTGGGAATCTTCCGTTCCAACTCTTCCATTGTCTTGCCTTCATAGCAGGCTCGTAGGACATTCTGCCATGTTGTAACCGTTTCTTCCTCTTTTCGCGCCGGTTTGTTCATTCGTTTCGTAATGAATTCCGCACGCTTGGAAGGAATTTTCTTCATTTCCAAATAATCATGCATAATCTGATTTGCAAGAATCGGCATATATTCCATAGATGGATTCGCTTTATGCCATGCTTCCGGATCATCCACTTCCTTCATATCATCGATCTCGCATATGAACGGGAAGTATCCCAGCAGATTTTCTCCTGTCTCCAGAATCTCAGCGCACATTGCTGATATCTCATCAAGCGGGCCGTCTCTCACATATCCGTCAGTCGTGATGATAAATTCTCGTGAATGCTTAACTTTACCAAAAGAGGATTCAAATACATTTATCTGATCGTAATTCTCATATGCGTGAATCTCGTTTAGCACCAGGCATCCAGTTCTTTTACCATCCTTTGTCTTTGCATTGGATGTGTTGTATTTCATTTCTGATCCGGTCACAAGGTTTGTTATCAGCTCTTTTGTTACGGAAAATTTTCCTTTGAACTTCTGGTTATCATGCAGCATATCATAAGCCACTTTGAATGTATCCTTCACCTGGCTCTCTGAGTTTGCCACAAGTTCAACATGGTAATTTTTCACTCCATATAACGGAGTCTGAAAAAAATTAACCAGTGGAACGATAAATCCATCCTTACCATTTCCACGCCCTTCCTTTATGAAAAATTTGGAAAATACCGGTATATCGTCTTTGTACATGAATGCAAATGCATAGATGAACTTTTGGAATAGAAACAGCTCGTAGAAATTGGACTTGCAATACTGTAAGCAATCCCTATACGTTTTCTCATCAAAAAAAACATCGTTTCGCTTTAATGTCGGCTTTACGATGTTTTTTATCAGTAATTTTCTTTTTTTATTTATCCATTTCGGATGCGTTTCGGCATATTTGAGATAATCCTCGATTTCTTTACAGATAACCATAGCCATCTGTCGGACTTTCCGGCTCTGGTACTGGCTCTTTCAGCTTCAGATCTGCCAAGATTTTCAGCATCGTAGCCGTTGTCTTTTGCAAATTGACCACTGATTCATTCGCCTTTTCTACAGTTACACCATTTCCATTTATCGTTTCATACCTTAGCCCTTTCGCTCTGATATCTGTGATCAATTTCTTTTTCAGCGACCAATAATACACATAATCATCAATCATGTCCATATAGAATTCCGCTTTCATCCCACGTAACTCCAACTGCCTTATCAATGACTCTTTCATAGCTTTTTGTGTCAATTTGCTCACCTCTTTTCACTCAAATCATGCCTTTTTTGCTGTTTTTATGCCCAAAATTACAGGCTTTTTACGCCCGTCTCTAAAAATTCTTTCTTATAGTAAATTTCCAAAAATGCCACCCCTACCCTTTTCACGCGAGATTTCAATTTTTCTCCAGAGTCATGGCTACATCCCCGTTCTTCATTCAGCAAAAATTGCAGAGAATTGACCGGGGGTACTACCATCTCTCTTCGCTCGGAAGCTTCTTCTTTCTCGCGAACCTCTTCGGAGCTCTTCCATGTCGCAGGTTATGGCACTGCGTACATAGACTTACCAGGTTATCATCATCAAGTCCAAGTTCCGGATGTTCCTTTAGTTCCTGGATATGATGTACCTCTTCAGCTCTCCATATCTTTCTGTCTCTTCCGATCAGCTGTGTGCCAGATGTAGCTGCGTCTTTTATTCTCTTGCGGCAATCCTGACACTCGTAATGATCTCGATCTAATATCTGCATTCTCTTATGTTTCCATGCAGATGAGTTGTAAAATGTTTTTGCTTCTTTGTCTGTCATATTTTTATTTTGGCGGTTTCTGCATCTGTAATAAGGAGTTCAAAAAGTAATAATCGCAACAAACAAATGTACTGACGTATGAATAAATTCTTTCCAGAGTAAACCGCCAAACCTCTTTCCAGAATTTACGGCAAAGAAAAAGGCAACAATCTTTCGACTGCTGCCCCGTTCATCTCTTTACCTGAATACACTATACCACAGACCGAGTGTACCATTCTATACCATTTTGAATTTTTTTAAAGCTTCTGAATGATTTCTGTGTACCTGTGTCCATTTGTATCCCGTTTCATCACAGATCCTGTTCCATCCCTCACAATCTATGTATCGTTTCGTCAGCACATCTTTTTCTTTCTCATTATCCAATTCTTCAATCCTCTCTCTGATTTCTGTGCGAATCTGGACTTTCTTTCTCCTCTGTCTGATCAGTTTTCTTTCCAGTTCATCAATCTTCGCCATATAATCCGACAGATCGGAAAGGCTGCTGCTTTTTGGCATCCCATCTGCTGCCAGTGCTCCCGGAAGCATCCGATCCAGCTTTAAGCGTTCCAACTCTTCCTCGATCCGCTTCTCCTGGCGTAATGCTTTGCCGTACTGTTTCAGGTATTCCTTTTTCTTCTCGTTCTCTTCTTTCACTGTTTCCATCGGTATACCCTCCCTGTCTTCCTGTCTCTTAATACTAAGACCTCGAATCCAAGCAGACTTGCTATATCCTTTAATGCTTTATGTGCTTCCTTTACGTGGTGTGGAATGCGGCTTGCATCCTGGATGGCTTTGCCTGCTGTCGGATCGCGATATCCTTCCTGGTTTTTATACAATGTTTCATCACCTTCTACTCTATCATTGCCGGAATGAACAGCGCCCATAAGCACCACGCAGATCCCGTCCATTTCATTCCAATAATTACTGCAACTGTCGTAATTATCCATACAAGTATCTTTGTATATTTATCTTCCATTATCCTTTATACCTTTCCGGAAGCGGCATCCACGCCACAACCTTATACGGTTCTCCCTGTTCATCGAACCAGACACCTGTCTGGGAATAATACAGCGTTGTTGCCTTATCAGCTCCCTCGATCGTGACCAGAAACTCCGCTGCATATGCACTTCTGACATATGATTCTATGAACTCCCGTTGATCTGGAAGACGTTCTGTTGTTGGAATCCATCCGTTACTCATTATTCTCTGCCTTTCTTCATGAAATCGCGGCAAATAATAGTGCTTCTTTGATCTTTCTGTTGTTCTGACTTGTCATGGATATTTCCTACTACTTCAGCATCAACCATTTTTATCCAGTACCCCAGATCTTTTCTAAAATCTCTTTTCTCGTCCCAGTCTACATAAAATCCGACATGGCAAGTCGTTGTACTGTCAAAGCAACTCTGATATTCACCAAATTTTACAGGAGCATAATAATCACCATAATGGTATTTAATAATGTCGTTCTCCCATATCTTCCTTCCCTTCTTGTCTGTAAGTCCGGTGTATTGACAGATCGTATCCGAATCAACGAGATAGCCATTCTGTCTGCACGTATCTGCATTTTTAATGTCATATATGAACCATGCACCATAT
>ENA-OOWO01000440-OOWO01000440.1-human-gut-metagenome-genome-assembly--contig:-NODE-440-length-28207-cov-4.453289_pt1 | contig 28207 bp, 32 predicted proteins | sample MGYA00241579_ERZ501327 | MGnify/ENA primary metagenome ERZ501327 (study PRJEB25962, sample SAMEA2042836) | human gut metagenome | biome: human gut; feature: human-associated habitat; material: faeces...
CGTGTCTGATATATGATTATAGCCCGATCAAAGTCGAACTGCAATCCCTTATTTAGTTTTTTTTGAGGTGGCCGTTGTAACGCAACCTTAGGAGGCAGATGCTCTATCCATCTGAGCTACAACCGCATAACAGTATTATTATACCAGATAGTCCCTAAAAAAACAAAGGCGGGGACACATCATGTGTTCCCGCTGCACCTTATTTCACGATATAGGCACTCGTGATTTCCGCGATGTACTGGATATGACGGTCTTTGTTGCCGTTTTGATCTGCTGGATACCATTTGCCTTCCTGTTGAGCCAGGTTTTCCAGGGCTTCGACCTGGCGGAAGAGAACCTTGCATTCAAAGGTTAGGGGCAGTTCCTTGAATGCCGGTGCCTTGACAGTTTCGCCCTGCTGTACCGTCAGGCTGAGGGTCTTGATTTTATCAAGGTCACGCCCCGACTTTGATCCGCAGACCTTGATGATTTCAGGATCAACGGCGCCCAGGGGGACATTCACCGTAAATTCTCCTGACGCATCGAGATAGTCCCGGGTCAAGCGGCTTTCCCGTACATAGACCGTGAGGACGGGCTTGCCCCAGTTGGTGCCTAGGGCGCCCCAGCCGATGACCATCGTGTTCATGGCGCCTTTTTTTTCGGTTGAAAGGAGAACGCCTTTGGGGAGGGCCTTCATCAAGGCTTCAGCATAGGAAAAAGGTTCAATGTGTTCATTCATGGGAATGTACCTTCTTTCTTATCATTCTTACGTTTTCATTATAACAAAAGCTGTCAATGGTGCTTGCAAGGCCGGAAGGCCTTCGCTATACTGAAAGAGAAAATGAAAGGAGGATTCCTATGAAAAAGACTGTTATTTCCTTCCTGATGGCTGGCTTGCTTCTTATAGGCATGCCCGCCCTTGCTCAGGAAGGAGATTTGCCTGATCCCGAGTGGCAGGCTGTTGTCACGGAACAGGGCGGCACCCGCTGGGATCTTGATACAGCGACCATCATGAAGCGCGGTGAGGGCCGCGTGGCAGGCTTCCGCAAGACCCAGCCCGATGGTTCGTATGCGCTTACCCTCGGCCTTTTTACGAAGGATCGCCGTATGGCGCCCATTATGAAGCTTTCTGTAACGAAGGATCATGAGATCAAGGAGCGGTGGCGCGCGGAAAAAGAGGAGTGGGTGACCATTGAACCAGGTTCCGTCTTGGAGAAGATTTATGATGCTGTCTGGAAAGCCCCTGTTTCTGAAACCCTTTCAAAAGATTCGGATCACGCCTAAGGAAAGGAACTGAAATGGGAAAGGAAATCGAAATGAAGCTCCTGACGACCCAGGCGGGATGCCACAGGCTCTTTGCCGCTAGGACCGTCACGAAAACCGCTCTTCCGGTAACGGAAAAGCGTCTTAGCCTCAAAAATATATATTATGATACAAAAGATGGTGCCCTGAACCGGGAACGCATGGCCTACCGCGTGCGTGTCACCAATGGCAGCGCTTATGAAGCGACCATCAAAACAAAAGGTACATCCACAGGAGGCTTTTCTGTCCGCGGTGAATATACCGTGCCCCTAAAGGACGAAACGCCTGTGACGGAAGGTTTTCCTCCCGAAGTGACGAGGCGCCTGAAGGACCTGCTTCATGGGGAATCACTTGTTCCAACCGTGACGATCACTTTTGTGCGCCACGCCATGGACCTTGCGGCAGGAAAAAGCCGTGTCGAGCTCTCCCTTGATGAAGGCATCATAGAAAGCGGCGACCGTTCCCAATCCCTTAGGGAGGTGGAATTTGAACTCAAAGAAGGGGACCCTGCTGCCCTTTTTGAGCTTGTCAGCCATCTTGCAGGTGAAATCCCCCTCTATCCGGAAGACCGGAGTAAGCTCGAACGAGGCCTTTTCCTTCTTGCAGGAAAGACACCCCAAGAGTCCTGCGACGATGCTGTTAAAGTGCCCAAGACCTTTGCAGATGCTGCGCGTTTCCTTAGGGAAATCCTTCATGACCTAGGTGGTTTCTTTAACGGCACTGGAAAGAAAGCACCTATTGCTGACCGCCTGATCCTTTTTGCCGATTTTTGGGAAGAAAAGGCCTTGGGCGGGGACGAGGCGGCGCGCCTTCGGGAAGCGGCAGCCCATTTTGAAACGGATGACGCTGCCTATCTGGAAAAAGATCTTGAAGAGGGGCGGACCGCTGCGCTGCTTTGGCAGTGCCTGGCCAAGGTTTGCAGCAAATCCCATGAGGAAGAAAGCCGTTTCCAGGAGGAACTTCCCCGGGTAAAAAAATAAAAGTCAAAAAATCAAAAAAGTATTTGACATTTTGACTTTTGACGGGTACAATAAACCCAGGAAGTGCGAAATGACTTCCTGGGTCTTTTCCTTTTAAAGATCCTATTTTCTTAGAAGGAATGGGGCGACGTAAACCAAGTCAAGATCATGATGAGTTTTATGATGGCGTCTGGCAGGGCCCAGATGACAGCGACTGCAGCAAGGACGGCCAGAAGTCCTATGATGAGATAAAACTTCTTTGTGAAGCGGTCCATCAGGACTTCCGTATTGAGCAGCTCGTAGCAACGCTGGAGCACCTTTAGTTTGGTGTCGATGTTTTCCCGCCATACATCAGCCCGCAAAAGATACATGTACCGGGCGTAGACGCGGGCGTTGAAGACATCCTCTGTAACCTGGAGGGCGTTATCCACATTGCTCGTAAGGACACTCATGTCGGCCATGACCTCCATGAGTTCATTGCGGACCTTGCGGAAGGTCTTAGCCTTACCGTGGGATCCGGGTTCCGTTGCTTTGTCGATTTCGTCGTATGTGCTGTCGATGGCCTTCCGGAGGGCATCATCGTAGTAGCGCAGTTCGAGGAACTGGGCATTGGCAAATTCAAGGAGATCTGGCAGGTCCGTGCTTCCCGTCCGGTCCAGCATGATTGCCGTATCCCACGTCAGGTAGATGACATCGTCCTTGCTGTAGGAGAAGCGATTTACGAGGGCATCCTTCCTCGTTTCTTCGCTGAGCGGCGTCTTGTCCTTCATGATGAGGGCCGCCAGGTCCCAATCAGGGAGCTTGTCCTTGAAATAGTAGACAACAAAATCTTCATCAAAGTCGGAAATTCGCATCTTCGTGCACGCCGGCCGGATCGTATCCGTGATGGCATCGATGTATTCGCGGACCACGTTTTCTGGCAAGGAGTCGACGGCAATGGTCAGGTTTTGGTATTTTTCATAGGAAATGTCTTCCGGGACTTCCAAATGAAAGATAAGACTGACGACGCCAATGTCAAAGATGCGGGCCTTGATGACCGCTGTGTATTGGTCCCCGGCAAATTCCATATCATGGGTTCCCAATTCAACAAGGACCGGGGGATTCTGAAAACTGATGGAGTTTGGTGCACTCTTTTCAAATCGCAGACGGGATGCAATCTTGTTCCGGCTGGTCCAGATGGCTTCCACGACATTGAGGTCGATTTCATCGGCGACGTCGAAAAGGTGGTAAAGGATAATGGATGAATTCATAAAAGCCTCCTTAACTAGGCAGCAAAAAAAGCAAAGTTCCTATCATCCTTTTTCGACAGCAGCCTTGTTTTTCCTTCCTATCAGGAAGATTACATAAAGGCGTTTTGCACGCCTTCCCCTTTGGGGGATTGGTAACAGGGGTATTTCCCCATTTTCGTGGCCCTTGGGCCCTTATCCATAGAATAAAAATTTTAGGCAGCATGCGGAGGTGTTTATGATGCAGTCAGAACGTTTCAGTGAAGAAGTCAAAAGTTTATTGGAAGCCAGTCAGCAGCAAGCTGTCATGAACTATAACCAAGAGGTGGGAACCGTCCATCTCCTGTCAGCCATGATGAGCGAACCTGATAGTTTCCTCCATTATGTCTTAAAGAGCCTTCATATCGAGGAAAACGACTTCAGTCGTGACCTTGACCATTTGGTGAAGGCCGTCCCGTCTGTGAAGGGAACGGACCAGCTTAGTATGTCCACGGGGATGGCAAGGGTCTTTGCCCTCGCGGAAAAAGCAGCCGGCCAAAATAAGATTACCGGAGCCCATCTGCTGGCTGCCCTCTGTGAAGATGGCGATAGCGATGTGGTTTCCCTCTGCCGCAAGTACGGCATTACCCGTTCGGCCATCCGTGGTCTCGTCGACCGCTATGAAGGCGGCAAGGACAGTGACGAAAACCGCAAGACCTTGGAAAAATATGGGCAGGATCTGACGGCTAAGGCCCGCAAGGGAGCCCTTGATCCGGTCATTGGTCGTGACGATGAGATCCGCCGTACCGTTGAGATCCTGTCTCGTCGGAAAAAGAACAACCCTGTCCTCATTGGGGAACCGGGTGTTGGCAAGACGGCTATTGTAGAAGGCCTTGCCCGCCGGATCGTGGCAGGCGACGTGCCTGAATCCTTAAAGAACAAGACCCTCTATGCCCTGGATCTTGCGTCCCTTGTTGCTGGGGCCAAGTACCGCGGTGAATTTGAAGAACGCTTGAAGAAAGTCCTCAAGATTGTTGCCGATTCGGCTGGACAGATCATCATGTTCATTGATGAGCTCCATACCGTCGTCGGAGCCGGTGCTTCCGAAGGGTCCATGGATGCTGGCAATATCCTGAAACCGATGCTGGCCCGCGGCGAGCTTCGCTGCATTGGGGCAACGACCCTTAATGAGTATCGGAAATATATTGAAAAGGACAGCGCTCTGGAACGCCGGTTCCAGCCCGTCCTTGTCAAGGAACCGAGCGTCGAGGACACGGTTTCCATCCTGCGTGGCTTGAAGGAACGCTATGAAGTCCATCATGGGGTCCGCATCAAGGATTCCGCCCTTGTGGCCGCGGCTGCGCTTTCAAACCGCTATATCAGTGAACGGTTCCTGCCGGATAAGGCCATCGACCTCGTCGATGAAGCGGCAGCCCGTCTGCGTACAGAAATTGATTCCATGCCGACGGAACTGGATGAAAGCCGCCGCCGTATGCTCCAGCTCCAGATTGAGGAACAGGCCCTTTCTAAAGAAGAAGATAAGCAGTCGGCTGACCGTCTCGAAAAGATCCGTGAGGAACTGAAAGAGATGAAAGCAAAGAATGATAAGATGACGGCTCGCTGGCAGGAAGAAAAGGCCGGTATTGCCAAGGTTCGCCAGGTCAAGAAAGCCATTGACCAGGTGAAGAAGGATATGGAAACGGCCGAGCACGATTATGATCTCAACAAGCTTGCCGAACTTAAGTATGGCCGTCTGCCGGATCTGCAGAAACAGCTCCAGGAACTTGAAAAAGAAGAACATGCAGAGGACCGTCTCCTCAAGGAAGAAGTCGACGAAGACGATATCGCCAAAGTCGTCAGCACCTGGACGGGGATCCCTGTGAGCCGTCTTATGGAAGGCGAAAAGAAGAAACTGGCGCACCTGGATGAAGTCCTCCATCAGCGGGTCATCGGTCAGGATGAAGCCGTGAAGGCTGTCTCCGAAGCCGTTATCCGCGCTCGCGCCGGTATCAAGGATCCTAATAAGCCCATTGGTTCCTTTATCTTCCTGGGTCCGACGGGCGTCGGCAAGACGGAACTTGCCAAGAGCCTTGCCGAGGTACTCTTCAACGATGAAAAGAGCATCATCCGCATCGATATGAGTGAATACATGGAAAAGCACACCGTAAGCCGCCTGATTGGTGCGCCTCCGGGATATGTAGGTTATGAAGAAGGCGGTCAGCTTACGGAAGCCGTGCGCCGTCATCCTTATTCGGTGATTCTTTTTGATGAAATCGAAAAAGCCCATGCCGACGTCTTCAACGTCCTCCTCCAGGTCCTTGATGATGGCCGCCTGACCGATGGCCAGGGCCGTGTCATCGACTTTAAGAATACCCTCATCATCATGACGAGTAACCTTGGGTCCCATGAGATCATGGAACATAAAGGTGAAATCAGCCATGAAGAAGTGCGCAGTATGCTGATGAAGTTCTTCCGTCCGGAATTCCTGAACCGCGTGGATGATATTGTCGTCTTCAAACCGCTCGGCGAGGATCAGATCCGCAGCATTGTCCGCCTTATCCTGGGCCAGCTGGGCAAACGCCTGCAAAGTCAGATGGAACTCACCCTTGAGGCCACTGATGAAGCTGTCAATGCCCTTGCCAAGGAAGGCTTCGATCCTGCCTTTGGCGCTCGTCCGCTAAAGCGTCTCATCGTCCACAGTGTGGAAACCATCGTCAGCCAGAAGATTGTCCAAGGCGACATCGTAAGCGGCGATCATCTGAAAGTCGTCCTGAAAAACGGCAAGATTGATGTAGTAAAGGCATAAGTCCTGATTGCTGGGAAGGCGTTCTCCTTCCCAGCAATTTTTACGTCTAGGTTTTTTGGGGAAAAACCTTTGTGAACTCGTTGTAAATGAGTTCACAGAGTGGGGGTTCCGTTGTATAATAGAAAGGAATTTGATGAATCGCCAAGGAGGATTTCCATGAAAAAATTACTCACCCTTGTTACGCTTCTTATGACGCTCCTTGCCGTTCCTTTTACGGCAAGTGCAGAGCGCAGCGGCGCCAAAGCAAGCGGCGTTCCTTTCAATAAGACCAAGGTTGTCTATCTCAAGAGCCTCGAAAAGGCTGATGGGGAATTTGTCAAGAATAATCCCCAGTTCAGCCGTGATGAGGATGCGGTCCGCTTGACCTATCTCGGACTCCAGAAATCCTTGAAGGATGAAGGCGTGACGCTTTATAACAATCCTGTCATGCTGCCTGACCGCTACCTGAGACAGACCCTGACCATGCAGGTTGTTGTCAATTTTGCTGGCACCGTGCCCCTCGAGGGAGAAGCGGCTCAGGAAGCCATCAAGGACAAACGGGAACCTGTGGAATCCCTGGCTTCCCTTTCTTTCCTTGTTACGAAAGGAGACGCACCGGTCTACCGTATGACCGATGTGCGTACGAGCAAGGAAAAGAACCTGGAAGAACTCATTCGGGATATGACAAAAGATGCAGCAAACGAAATCACGAATAATCGCATGAAACTAAAAGACGTAAAATAAGCTTGCCGAGAGGCTGTGAGAAATGAGCGCATCATTTCCTCGCAGTCTCTTTTTGTATGGCCAGGCGGTGGGAGGATTTTGATGCTGGGGTGCTATGACGTTGTGATGTTGGGCCGCTCTGCTGCTTTATCACTGAAATCGGTGCAGCTGGATCCCTTACGTTGGGATTGGAATCCCTCAAAAGACTGTACTGCCGGCCCCAAACCGCCCCCTAACGGGGAAAAGGAGCCGCATTAAATTCACACCCAACCATGTTTCTTGGACGTTAGCTGTCGCTTCAAAAGCGTCCTTCAAAACTCCGGGCGAATCTGCCTGGCTCCTGCCTGCAAGGAAACGTCACGGTGCTTTTCATCCACTACCGAAAACGGGAAATTTTGTTGATAACTGCTTACGGATATTTTTACACAACATGAGTGCACATAAATCTTGTTAGCGGCCTCGTCGTCACGAAAACGGGTCCTTTTGCGGCGGAGCATGCCATCATTGGCATCAGATCAATCTTTTAAAAGCAAATGATGACACAGGACTTCATCGAATCGGCGCGATTTATGCGCCGAGTAAAACGACACACCTCTACCCTTGCGGCAAACCCATTTAAAAGATATAATTCTATGAGTATCATCGTGAGACCAGCCCGGTTACCCGCCCTGTGTCCCCCTTGAGGAAAGGATGGACGATATCTATGCCGATACCTCTTGCTCTTTGGGCTGCTGCCGGAATTGGAGCAGCGGGCATGAAGCTCTACATGAACTTGAACAGTCCTGAAACCGTCGTGCACAATGCGACAGAGCGTTATAACGAAGAACGCTATAAATTCTATAAACAAATGGAAAGGCTCGTTCCTCTTATCGAGGAATTGGGCCGTTTGAAGTTATCTACGTGGTCCAAGTACACTGCGATGTTTGACACGCTGGATAAGATCATCAATCTCCCCGGTCATTATACCTACAAGAGCCACAAGAACCTCCACATGCTGCCCCAGGATGTGCGTAAGCTGCGGAAGGTGGCGGACGTCGTGAAACGGATCCATACGGACCATCTTGATATTGAAGGAACGGGCATGCTGACCATTGTTGCCCTTCAGGGCGGAGCGGCCAGTGATTACAGCCAGACGGCCCTGGCCGAAGGGGAGTCGCGCCTCATTCTCGAACAAATCATGGAACAGCCTCTTTATACGTCTGAATGCGGCGTCCTTGACGAAGAGCAGGTCCTTTGTGCCGTCATGGATTTTCCTAAAGTCATGCCCCGTGGTTATTTCAAGGATCGTCATGGCAGGAAGCGGGAACGCAAGGTTTCCAAACGGGCGGCCCGCCGTTACAAGGAACTGACGGATAAGGAATCGGTCCGCCTTGCCGACGCGACAGCGCGGGCTGATCGCCTTTATCACGTTGTGGCACATGTCCTGGGCTATATGAAGCCGCTCAAGAAGGAACATGATGAACAGCTTGATTTTTTCACGGCACTCATCAAGGAAAACAATGATTACGATCAGTTTACGCTGGAACAGAAAGACCGTCTCAATTTTGGCGTTACCTTGGGTTTTGTCCTGCGTGAACTGGCCCGGACCGATATCATCATCAAAAATGGGAATGTTCCCATCATCAATACTTCGGCCCTGCGGGCGGTTTATGCCCGGGCCAAGGATCTGATGCCTGCGGAAGAAATGCCCTATCAGATATAAGAAAGGAAGAATTACATGATCAGTACAAAAGGTTTCAAAGCCTACGATATCCGCGGCGTCGTTCCCAGCGACGTCAATGAAGAGCTTGCTTACGCCTTGGGCCGCAGCCTTGCCTTTTATCTCAAGGCAAAGACCCTTGTCGTAGGTCACGACATCCGTCTGAGCGGGCCCAGCCTGCGCGACGCCGCCGTACGCGGGATGCGTGACATGGGGACGAATGTCATCGATCTTGGTCAGTGCGGTACGGAAATGATTTATTTTGCGGTTGCCCATCTTAAGGCTGACGGCGGCATGATGATTACGGCAAGTCATAATCCTGCCGAATATAATGGCATGAAGCTTGTCCGCAGCGGTTCCCGTCCTATTTCGGGAGACACGGGACTGAAGGACCTTGCAGCCATGGTCATAGATCCTGATTTTGAAACCAAATATCCCAAAGCCGCACAGCAAGGGAGCTATGAGCAGGTGGACATTGTCCCAAGTTATGTGGACCATCTCCTTAGCTATATCGATACCAAAGAGATTGCGCCCTTAAACATCGTGGCTAACCCCGGAAATGGCGGAGCCGGTCCCATTGTAAAGGAACTGGCAAAGCACTTGCCCTGCCACTTTACGTATCTTAACGATACGCCGGACGGTCATTTCCCCAACGGCGTTCCCAATCCGCTCCTTGTTGAGAACCGTGATGCCACAAGCAACGCTGTCCGCCGGGAAGGGGCCGATCTTGGCATTGCCTGGGACGGGGATTTTGACCGCTGCTTCTTCTTTGATGAAAATGGACGCTTCATCGAAGGGTATTATCTTGTCGGTCTTTTTGCCGCTTACTTCCTCAAAAAGCATCCTGGTGCCAAGATTCTCTTTGACCCGCGTCTGATCTGGAATACGGAGGACATCATTGCCCGTGAAGGGGGATATCCCGTCCGCTGCAAGAGCGGCCATGCCTTCATCAAGGAATGTATGCGTCGGGAACATGTCCTTTACGGCGGAGAAATGAGTGCCCACCACTATTTCGCCGATTTTTCCTACTGTGACAGTGGGATGATTCCTTGGCTCCTTGTCATTTCTCTCATGTCGACATCGGGCCTTAGTCTTGCTGAAATGGTGGACGCCCGCATCCGCGAATATCCTTGCAGCGGGGAAATCAACCGCAAAGTGGGGGATGCCGATGCCATCATGGAATCCCTGTCGGCACGCTTTCAATCCGGCATCCAGGACCATATGGACGGGCTTAGCGTCGTCTATGATGAATGGCGCTTCAACCTTCGCAAATCCAATACGGAACCCGTGGTGCGGCTCAATGTTGAAACAAGAGGAGATCGGGAACTTCTCGAACAAAAGACCCGTGAGCTTCTGGACCTCATCCAGGGCGAGAAAGCATAAGGAGGCAGCAGTATGAACGTTCTTGTTACGGGCGGGGCCGGTTACATCGGGTCCCATGTCATTGATGACCTCATCCAAGCTGGTTATACACCGATAGTTTATGATAATTTCAGTACCGGTCATGCCGAAGCGGTTCCTGAAACGGTACAGCTCATCCAAGGGGATCTTCATGATTTCACCTTCCTGAAACATATCATGGGCCAATACGAAATCGATGCCGTCCTGCACTTTGCGGCAAGTTCCCAGGTCGGCGAGTCCATGGTCGATCCGGGAAAATATTACTATAACAATGTGGCTGGTACGTTGGGCCTTCTTGACGCCATGCGGGAAAGCGGCGTCGAGTTTCTCGTCTTTTCGTCGACGGCGGCCGTTTACGGGGAACCGGACCAGGTTCCCATTACGGAAGACATGCCCCTTCATCCAACGAATGTCTATGGCCGGACAAAACTCATGATCGAAAACATGCTGCGGGACTACAGCATGGCCTACGGCCTTCGTTATGTAGCCCTGCGCTACTTCAATGCTGCTGGCGCGTCCTTTTTGGGAAATATCGGGGAAGACCATAATCCGGAAACCCATCTTATTCCCCTGACCATCCAAGCCGCCCTTGGTAAGCGTGACGCCATTTCCATCTTTGGCACGGACTACGATACCCCTGACGGCACGTGTCTTAGGGATTACATCCATGTGAAGGACCTGGCCTCTGCTCATATCCTTGCCCTGAACCATCTCGTCAAGGGCGGTGCAAGTCGGGTCTACAATCTGGGGACCAAAACAGGACTTTCTGTCCGGGAAATCATCAATGCCGTCAAGGAAGTAACGGGCCGTGACTTCATGGTAAAAGAAGAAAAACGCCGTGCTGGCGATCCTGCACGCCTCATTGCCTCCAGCGAAAAAATTGCAAAGGAACTTCATTGGAAGCCTGAACACAGCAGCGTCAAGGAAATTGTGGAAACGGCCTGGCGCTGGCATAGCGGCCATCCCAATGGATATCGCTGAGCCTTATGGATATCCTGGTAACAGTCGATCATCTCGCCAAAAGCTTTGGTGCTCATGATATCTTTGACAAGGTGAGCTTTACCATTCGCCAAGGGGAAAAGCTAGGCCTTGTCGGCGTCAACGGCAGCGGCAAGACGACGCTCCTGCGCTGCCTCATGGATCCCTCCTTTGCTGATAAAGGAACCGTCCAATATGCCGGAGAAATTCGCGTTGGCTACGTGGAACAGGGATTTGACAATATCGAAGACGAAACCATCTGGGAGTTCATGCTCCGTTCCTGCCCGGATATTCTTTCCCTCCGGGAAAAGATGAAGGACCTTGAGCGGGAAAGCGGCGAAAAGACCGGGGAGGCCCTAAAGGATGTCCTGGACCGCTACGGCCGTGTGGAAGCCCGCTATGCCCATTTGGATGGGTATCACTACGAAAATAACATCAAGCGGGTCCTGATTGGACTGGGCTATCCGGAATCCACTTGGGAGCACAACGCCCTGGCCCTTTCGGGCGGGCAGAAAACGCGCCTTCAGCTGGCGGCAGCCCTTGTCAATTCGCCGGACCTGCTCGTCCTTGACGAACCGACAAACCACTTGGATATTGTCATGAGTCAATGGCTTGAAAAATACCTCCGTGAGTTCCGCGGCGGTGTCCTCATCATCTCCCATGACCGGGCCTTCCTTGATGCCGTTGCAGAAGGCATCCTTGAAATGGAAGGGGGGACCCTGCACCGTTATAAAGGAAACTATTCCCGCTATGTGGAGCAAAAAGAGCTCCAGGTCCTTTCCCAGACCCGGGCCTATGAAGCACAGCAGGAAACCATCCGACGCACGGAAGATTATATCCGACGCTATAAGGCGGGCATCAAAAGCAAGATGGCCCGGGGACGCCAGTCCCAGCTGGACCGGATGGAACGCATCGATGCGCCCATAAAGGAAGAATCTTTTACGCTGCGTCTGCCCCATGCCGCCGAATCGGCGGAAAAGGTCATCATGCTGGAACACCTTTCCGTTGGCTATGAAGGAAATGTCCTTTTGAGCGACATTGACCTTGTCCTGCGCCGCGGGGAAAAGGTGGCTATCATCGGGCCCAATGGGAGCGGCAAGTCAACCCTCCTAAAAACCATCCTTCAGGAGATTCCGCCCCTTCGCGGTGAAGCAAAGATTGGCAACCGCGTGAAGATTGGCTACTTTTCCCAAAGCTATGAGCGCCTTGAACCCCAACAGACCATTCTCGACAATTTCCTTACGGAGTATGGCATGACGGACGAGCAGACGCGCCGCCTCTTGGGCAGCATGCTCTTTCGTGGGGAAGACGTCTATAAAACCATCGGGAGCCTTTCCGGCGGTCAGAAAGCCCGTCTGGTCCTGTTGAAACTGGTCCTTGACGGCGCCAATTGCCTCGTTCTTGACGAACCGACAAACCATCTTGACATCATGGCCAAAGAAGCTGTCGAAGCCGCCCTTGAGACCTTTGACGGCACGGTCCTTCTCGTCACCCACGACCGCTATCTCGTTAACGAAGTGGCAGGCCGCATCTGGGCTGTTGAAAAGGGGCACCTCACGAATTATAACGGCAATTTCGACTTCTATCTGGAAGAGCGGGATAAATGCCAACAGCGGGAAGCGTCGCTTCCAGAAGTCCCTCAGCGGGCACCGAAGGAAGAACCGAAAAAACTTGACGTGCCAAAGCGCCGTCCCCACGAGGAAAAATCCAAGAACCAGCGGATCTATACACCGGCCGAGGCAGAAAAACTCCTGCCCGAAGTGGAACTGAAGATCCGCGAACACGAGGCCCTGCAGAAGGTCCTAAGTCAGCAGATTGCCGATCCTGAAAACCAGATAGACCTTGAAAAAAGTGCGGCCCTTGCCGCGGAATACGAAAAGGAGCAGCAGCTCATTGACGGCTTCATGGAAAAATGGGAAGCCCTTATGGAGGCCCTTGAATGACAGCATTATCCATTGACAGTTTCATAAAAGCCCTGCAGGGCTATCACAGCGATACGGCCTTCAATCCATGGGCCGATTACGACCCCCAGTGTGACCTTGGGCCCCAGGCGCCCCTCATCCGGGCAGCCAATCTGAGACGCTATTTGACGCTCCGCAAGGAGGCCCGCTTTCTTTTCATTGCCGAAGGACTGGGCTACCAAGGCGGCCACTTTTCGGGCATGGCCATGACGAGTGAACGCATCCTTTTGGGTCATCACCCCAGCGTGCGGCCCTCTGTGGTTCTGGGCGAGGATTACCCTTACCAAAGGACAAGCAATCCTAAGTCGCCCCTGTTAAACCGCATGCAACGGGAAAAAGGCTTCAATGAACCGACGGCGACCGTCATGTGGGGGGAACTTGCGGCCCAGGAACTGGCCCCTTTCCAGACGATTTTGTGGAACATCTATCCCTTCCATCCCTATAAACCGTCGGGTATCCTGACAAACCGCACGCCGACGCCGAAAGAACTTGACGAAGGCATTGTATTTGCCCGCATGATCCTTGCCCTTGTGCCGGGGATGCGCATCATTGCCATTGGGCGAAAAAGTGCGGACACGCTCCAGAAGTATGGCGTAGCCTGTGAGGCGGTGCCCCATCCTTCCATGGGCGGGGCCACGCGTTTCCGCAGTGCTGTGGACGCCTTGTTTCAATCTGAGTAGGCATTTTTGGAGGTAACATGGAAAGCACCATTGCCGGTATGACTAAGGAAGAAGTCCTCAAGATTTCCCTCACGTGCGGGAAACTGCTCCTGACAAGCGGCGCCGAAACCTATCGTGTGGAAGATACAATGACGCGCATCTGCGCCCTCAAGGATATGCAGATTGCTGCTGTCAGTACGCCGTCATGGATCATGGTGGGCGACGAAACCGTGGACGGGACCAGTATGGTCTCCCGCGTCACGCGGCGGGGGACGGATCTCACCCTCATCAGCGAAGTGAACAACATTTCCTATCATATGCCTACGTGGGACCATTCTTTTGCTGAGACCATGGCCATGCTTGATGAACTGAGTACCCGTCCGTCACCGACCGCACTCTACAGCATGGTTTGGTCCGGTTTTGCCGGCGGCTTTTTTGCCGGTGTCATTGGCGGCAATTTCTGGGATTTTGTGGCAGCCTTCTTGGGGTCCTTCCTTTCTATGGCCTTCATCTGCCTCGTGCGGCCCTTCCGCCCCAGCAGTTTTTGGGAAACGACCATGGCAGGCGTCATCATCTGTTTTGTCACCTATATGTGTCACCTGTTCATTCCCGGTGTCACTATGGAATTTGCCATTGGCGGCGGGATCATGCCCTATTTGCCCGGCATGGCCTTTACCAATGGAATCCGGGACTTTATGGCCGGTGACCTCATGAGTGGAACGAGCCGGGCCGGCGAGGCCATTTTCCTTGTTGGCGGCATTGCCATCGGTATTGCGGCCTTCCTTGGCATCGTCTATCTTTAAGGAGGATCGCCATGAACGTCATCCTGACCATCGTGATCAAGACCATCTGTTCCTTTTTCGGAACCGTGGCTTTTGGCAAGATTTTTAACTGTCCTAAACACTGTCTTTATAAAGCGGGATTTGTCGGCGCTGTTGGGTTTGGCGTCTACATCATTCTCCTCAGCGGTTTTGGCGTCAGTTCCATGCTCAGCAATTTTGCTGGAACCGTGGCCCTTTCCATCTGCAGTGAGCTCTTTGCCCGCTGGTACAAGGAACCTGTGCCTGTTTTTTCCATTCCCGGCGTCATTCCTCTTGTGCCGGGGCTGCCCCTTTATCGGGCCATGAACTATACGATGCAAAACGGCTACAGCATGGGCATGCATACCTTTGTTTCGGCGGCTCTTGATGCAACGGCCATCGCCATGGGTATTCTCCTTATCTCAGGTCTTGCCAAGGTTTATAAGACCAGTAAGCGCCTCGTGTCGAAAAAAGTCCATCATCCCGATCGCTTGTAAAAAACGATTGCTTATAAAAGCAGGAGTCCTTCCTTGGAAGGGCTCTTTTTGATTGGGCGCCTTACGATTTCTTGCCTGACAGCCAGAGCCGAAGGCTCGTGACAGCCCTTCAGAGCAGGCTCTGAAGAAGACAGCTCTTTGCACCCCGTAAGAAAAAAGACTATAATATCCCAAAAAGGAGGAATGCCCTATGGCCATCTATCATACGCTTACAAGAACCGTAAAGGAAAACCCCGGGACGGGAAGCATCATCAGTGATGCCATCATGGATCCTGAGACACTCGGCAAGGGAGTCAAGATGTTTGCCCAGGTTACGCTGAAGCCAGGCTGTGCCGTTCCTATTCATCAGCATGTCGGCAACAATGAAACGTATTATCTGATTCAAGGCAGCGGTGAGTATACGGATGAAGATAAAAAAGTCACCGTCAAAGCAGGTGACGTGACCTTCTGCCCCGATGGCGGCACCCATGGTCTTTTGAATACAGGAAAGGACGATCTCGTCTTCATCGCCCTCATTGCCCATACCATCGCCTAAGTCAATGTTTCATATAAATGGCGCTGACGTTATCCAAAAGGCCTATTCCGCATCATATAGGATGGATTACGCACTCAATAAGCATTTGACCATTCTTTTTAGGACGAAGCATGGCAAAGCGCTTACCGTGACGCCTAATGAAGTGCCAGTGCTTGTGCCGCAAGAAGACAGTAAGGCTCGGCGCGCCGCTGTTGAGGAAAAGGGGGCATCTTTCTTGGTGAGGGCCGACCTGAGATGACAAGAATCGGCGTTCTTTATCGGGAAGCCGATGATCCCTTGGGTAAAACAGACCCTGAAAAACCCCAAGTCTTGTGCCTTATCAAAAGCCAGCCGGCATCAAAGAAAAGGAAATGACGAAGCGGAGGAGAAAGGATTGTTCTTTCTTTTCCGCTTCAATTTTTAAAAATATCAATGAAAGTTTTAAATTGATATGATAAAATATATTCAAAATACTCATAGACAGCGTAACAATTTTCTTCTATTCCTCCTTAAAAATCACTGAAATTGCACAGAAAAAGACAATTTTGAGGGTCATATCGGGTCCGTGGCAGGCATACATGATACACTAGGAACCGTGTAAACAAAGAATGGCATAAAATAAGGCATACAGCACCTAAAAATTTCTTGACAGGGTACGCGAGGAATGCTAGAATAGCATGGTGTCACAGGAGAAACTATGTCTTGACGGAGGTGCGCGATGTTTTTGGAAGAAGTAAAAAACGGCGCCCCGACTGTGGTTGGAGTGAAACAGACCCAGAAGGCCCTTGTCAAGGAAACTGCCCGCGGCGTCATCGTGGCGATGGATGCCAGTGATCACATCATAGGCCCTGTCAAGGCCTTGTGCGAGATCCATCAGGTTCCTGTGGAAACGGTCCCGACCATGCAGGAATTGGGCAAGGCCTGTGGGATCCACGTGGGAGCAGCCGTGGCGGCTGTTCTTGAAACTCGGTAAAATCTTCCGCTTGGGAGATTTTAATACATTAAATCTTATTCTTGAGAAAGGAGGTGCCGGAATGCCTACAATCAATCAGTTGATTCGTAAAGGTAGACAAGTTATTACTCAAAAATCCACGGCGCCAGCATTGAAAAATTCACCGCAAAAACGCGGTGTCTGCACGAGAGTGTACACCACCACTCCGAAGAAACCTAACTCTGCTCTTCGTAAGGTTGCTCGTGTCCGCTTGACCAATGGTATCGAAGTTACTGCTTACATTCCTGGTATTGGCCATAACCTGCAGGAGCACAGCGTAGTCCTCATCAGAGGCGGAAGAGTCAAGGACCTTCCTGGTGTTCGTTATCATATCATTCGTGGCGCATTGGATACTGCCGGCGTTGCTGACCGCAGCCAGGCTCGTTCCAAATACGGCGCTAAACGCCCGAAAGCAGCTAAGAAATAAGCACAATGCGTGAATGATTCATAACGAAGGAGGAATTACAGATGCCGAGAAAAGGTCCTGTAACGAAAAGAGACGTATTACCGGATCCAGTATATGGTTCCAAATTATTAACCAGATTCATCAACAAGATTATGCTCGACGGCAAAAAAGGTGTCGCTGAACGCATTGTCTATGATGCATTTGATCTGATCCATTCCAAAACGGGCAAAGACCCCATGGAAGTTTTCGATGCTGCCATGAAGAACGTCATGCCTACGTTGGAAGTTAAAGCTCGCCGCGTCGGCGGTGCCAACTACCAGGTTCCTGTTGAAGTCCGCGCTGACCGCAAGACCACTCTGGGAATTCGCTGGCTCGTCAACTATTCCCGCCTGCGTGGTGAAAAGACGATGTGCGAACGTGTTGCCGGCGAACTGATGGACGCTGCCAACAACACCGGTGCTTCTGTCAAAAAGCGTGAAGACACGCACAAGATGGCTGAAGCCAACAGAGCGTTTGCACATTATCGTTGGTAATCTTTACAACCAATCATTACAAGGAGGAGTAATCTGTGGGCAGAGAGTTTCCCTTAGATAAAATCAGAAATATCGGCATCATGGCACACATCGATGCTGGTAAGACGACCACCACGGAACGTATCCTGTTCTATACCGGTAAAACCCATAAAATCGGCGAAGTCCATGACGGCGCCGCAACCATGGACTGGATGGTTCAGGAACAGGAACGTGGGATCACGATTACTTCTGCTGCAACGACCTGTACCTGGAAAGGACATTCCATCAACATCATTGATACCCCGGGCCACGTTGACTTCACAGTTGAAGTTGAACGTTCCCTGCGTGTACTCGACGGCTCTGTTGCTGTATTCAGTGCCAAGGGCGGTGTTGAACCTCAGTCCGAAACGGTGTGGCGTCAGGCAGAAGAATACAATGTACCGCGTATTGCGTACATGAACAAGATGGATACGACGGGCGCTGACTTCTTCAACGCCGTCCAGATGATGAAAGATCGTCTCGGCGCAAATGCTGTGCCTATCCAGATTCCGATGGGTGCTGAAGACCAGTTCATCGGCCTCATCGACCTCGTCAAGATGCAGGCTATCGTTTATGGCGATGACCTTGGCAAAGACGAAGAATTCGAACCGATTCCTGAAGAGTACGTCGAAGAAGCCCAAAAATGGCGCCAGAACCTCTTGGAAGCCGTTGCTGAAGGTGACGACGACCTGATGGAAAAATACCTTGAAGGCGAAGACCTCACGGAAGATGAAATCAACGCCACCATCCGTAAGATGACCTGTGCCTGCAAGATGTTCCCTGTCACCTGCGGTTCTTCCTATAAGAACAAAGGCGTGCAACCTCTTCTGGATGCCATCATTGCTTACATGCCGGCTCCGACCGATGTAGCTGACATCAAGGGTGTGGATCCTGAAACGGGTGAAGAAACGACTCGTCCTTCCAGCGACGATGCTCCCTTTGCTGCCCTTGCCTTCAAGATCGCAACCGACCCCTATGTCGGCCGTCTGGCTTTCTTCCGTGTCTACTCTGGTAAGCTTTCTGCCGGCTCCTACGTCTACAACTCTTCCAAAGGCAAGAGAGAACGTATCGGCCGTATCCTGCGCATGCACTCCAACCATAGAACGGAAATCGAAGAAGTCTATGCTGGCGATATCGCAGCTGCCGTTGGTCTGAAAGATACGGGCACGGGCGATACGCTCTGCGATGAAAAGGCTCCGGTTATTCTCGAATCCATGGTCTTCCCCGAACCGGTTATTTCCGTAGCCATCGAACCGAAGACCAAGGCCGACCAGGAAAAGATGGGCATTGCCCTTGGCAAACTTGCTGAAGAAGATCCGACCTTCCGTGTCCGTACGGATCCTGAATCTTCCCAGACCATCATCTCCGGTATGGGTGAACTTCACCTTGATATCATCGTCGACCGTCTGAAGAGAGAGTTCCACGTTGACTGCACCGTAGGCAATCCGCAGGTTGCTTATCGTGAAACCATCCGCAAGGCTGTTAAGAGCGAAGGTAAATTCGTTCGTCAGTCCGGTGGTAAAGGTCAGTATGGTCACTGCTGGCTTGAACTGACTCCGCTCAAACCGGGCGAAGGCTTCAAGTTTGAAAACAAGATTGTCGGCGGTGCCATTCCTAAGGAATACATTGCACCTGTCCAGGCTGGTGTTGAAGAAGCCATGGAAAACGGTGTTGTGGCTGGTTATCCGATGGTTGACATCGGTGTTACCGTTTACGACGGTTCCTACCACGAAGTCGACTCTTCTGAAATGGCATTTAAGATTGCTGGTTCCATGGGCTTTAAGTCCGGTGCCGCCAAAGCTGACCCTGTTCTGCTCGAACCGTACATGAAAGTTGAAGTTACGGTCCCTGAAGAATATATGGGCGATGTTATCGGCGACCTGAACTCCCGCCGTGGCCGCATCGAAGGCATGGAAGCAAGAAGCGGTGCCCAAGTCATTTCCGCTTTCGTTCCCCTGTCTGAAATGTTCGGGTATGCAACGGACCTTCGTTCCAAGACCCAGGGCCGTGGCAACTACTCCATGGAAGTCGACCATTACGAAGAAGTTCCTAAGAACATCGCGGAAGCGATTGTTGCCAAAAATAAGGGAACGGCTGAATAAGCCCCAATTTTAGGAGGATTAGTACAATGGCTAAAGAGAAATTTGAAAGAACTAAACCCCATGTTAACATTGGTACCATTGGTCACGTTGACCATGGCAAGACGACCCTGACCGCTGCCATCACCAAAGTGCTGGCTGAAAAGGGCGGCGCCCAGTTCATGGACTACAACATGATCGATAAGGCCCCGGAAGAAAGAGAACGCGGAATCACCATCAACACCTCTCACGTTGAATACGAAACCGCTAAGAGACATTATGCTCACGTTGACTGCCCGGGCCACGCCGACTATGTCAAGAACATGATTACCGGTGCTGCTCAGATGGACGGCGCTATCCTCGTTGTTTCCGCAGCTGACGGCCCGATGCCCCAGACCCGCGAACACATCCTGCTTGCCCGTCAGGTTGGCGTACCTGCCATCGTTGTATTCCTGAATAAATCCGACCAAGTTGACGATCCTGAACTGATCGAACTGGTTGAAATGGAAGTTCGTGAACTGCTGAGCCAGTACGACTATCCGGGAGATGAAATTCCTATCGTTGTCGGTTCCGCACTGAAAGCCCTGGAAGGCGACCCTGAACAGGAAGCCAACATCCTCAAACTGATGGATGCTGTTGACGAATACATCCCGACTCCGGAACATGACCTCACGAAACCGTTCCTGATGCCTGTCGAAGACGTCTTCACCATCACCGGCCGTGGTACGGTTGCAACGGGCCGTGTTGAACGTGGCGTCATCAAAGTCGGCGACACCGTAGAAATCGTTGGTCTGAAAGACGAAAAGAAACAGACCGTTGCTACGGGCCTTGAAATGTTCCGTAAGACCCTGGATCAGGCTGAAGCCGGTGACAACATCGGTGCCCTGCTCCGTGGTATTGAAAGAAACGAAATCGAACGCGGCCAGGTCCTGTCCAAACCGGGCTCGATCCATCCGCATACGAAATTCAAGGGTCAGGTTTACGTACTGACCAAAGAAGAAGGCGGCCGTCATACTCCGTTCTTCAACGGCTACCGTCCTCAGTTCTACTTCAGAACGACCGACGTTACGGGCGTAGCTGAACTGCCGGAAGGTACCGAAATGGTTATGCCTGGCGATAACATCACCATGGATGTTGAACTGATCACTCCGATTGCTATCGAAAAAGGTCTGCGCTTTGCTATCCGCGAAGGCGGCCGTACCGTTGGCGCTGGTGTTGTTACCGAAATCGAAGAATAATTGAGCCGCAGAGGCCTAGGATGTGGGACCGACACAGGACAGGTCGGTCCCACATTTTTATGTTGACATCTGCATCCTTGTATGATAGTCTATATAGGCAACTTTGAGGGATTTTGAATGTAAGTGAGGTGTTAAAACATGGCTGCGAACAACAATCGTATTGGTATTACCCTGGCCTGCACCGAGTGCAAACAGCGCAACTACCAGACCACGAAGAATAAGAAGAACGATACGGACCGTATCGAAATCAAGAAGTACTGCAAATTCTGCAAAAAGCACACTTTGCATAAAGAAACGAAATAAGGTGGAGCAATTATGGCATCGACTCAACTCACTCCCGATGTAAAAAGCTCCGGCGGAGCGTTGGGGTTCTTCCGGGATGTGAAGAACGAAATGAAAAAGGTAGCTTGGCCCAATCGGCGGGAACTGGGTGGATATACGGCAACGGTCATTGTTGCTGCCATCACGTCGTCCCTCTTAATTTGGGCAATTGATGCTGTCTTCTCCGTACTGTTCCGTTTAGTGATGGGAGTGCAATAAGCATGGAAGGTCAAAGACACTGGTATGTCATTCATACCTATTCCGGGTATGAAAACAAAGTGAAACTGAATTTGGAGAGTAAGGTCCATTCCCTAGGGATGGAAGACATGATTTTCCAGGTTCTCGTCCCCATGCAGGACGAACTAGAAACCAAAGACGACCAGCAGAAGGTTGTGAGCCGCAAGGTATTCCCCGGCTACGTCCTGATTGAAATGATTGTTGACGACCGCACGTGGTACGCTGTCCGCAATACGCCGGGTGTTACCGGTTTTGTCGGCACGGGCACCAAACCCATTCCTTTATCCCCACGCGAAGTAGCGCGTATTCTCGGGAAACAGTCCACTGGGAAGAAGGAAGCTTCCGTGGAAGCTCCGATTCGCATGAAATGCCCCGTTGAATTAGATCAGACCGTTCGTATTAAAGCCCCCGGCTTTAATGATATGGTAGGAACGGTGGCGGAGATCAGCGACGAACAGCAGAAGGTCAAAGTCATGATCGAAATGTTCGGCCGCGTCACTCCGGTTGAAGTCAACTTCTCTCAAGTAGAAGCAATAGAGTAAGATAGGAGGTGGAATTGATATGCCAAAGAAAGTCATTAAGATGGTAAAATTGCAGGTTCCTGCTGGTAAGGCAACTCCGGCACCTCCTGTAGGCCCGGCACTTGGTCAGGCTGGTATCAACATCATGGCCTTCGTCAAGGACTTTAATGCCCGCACCGAAAAACAGGCTGGTCTCATCATCCCTGTTGAAATTACGGTATTCGAAGACCGTTCCTTTACCTTCATCACGAAGACTCCTCCCGCTGCTGTCCTTCTGAAAAAGGCCGCTGGTATCGATAAAGCTTCCGGCGAACCAAACAAGAACAAAGTAGCGACGATCAAACGTGACAAAGTCAAGGAAATCGCTGAAACCAAAATGAAGGACCTGAACGCTGCAGACGTTGAAGCTGCTATGCGCATGGTCGAAGGCACTGCCCGCAGCATGGGTATTGTCGTAGAAGACTGATTTGAGTCTCAATCAGTGGGAGGCGAAAGCCGCTCGCACCACTAGGAGGAAAAAGTACAATGACTAAAGCTGGTAAGAAGTATACCGATGCTGCAAAGCTGATCGAAGCTGGCAAGGCATATACTCCGAAAGAAGCTGTTGAACTGGTTAAAAAGACTTCCGTCACCAAATTCGACAGCACTGTTGAATGCTCCGTTCGCCTCGGTGTCGATCCGAAGTATGCTGACCAACAGGTCCGCGGTGCTCTGGTTCTGCCCCATGGTACTGGTAAATCCAAGACTGTTCTTGTTTTTGCCCGCGGTGCAAAAGCTCAGGAAGCTCAGGATGCAGGTGCTGACTTTGTTGGTGCTGAAGAGCTCGCTGACAAGATCAAAGGCGGCTGGTTCGACTTTGACGTCTGCGTAGCAACGCCTGACATGATGGGTGTGGTTGGCCGCCTTGGTAAACTCCTCGGTCCTAAAGGCCTCATGCCGAACCCAAAAGTCGGAACGGTTACCATGGATGTAACCCGTGCCGTAAATGAAATCAAAGCTGGTAAGATTGAGTACCGTACCGATAAAGCCGGTAACGTACAGACCTCTATCGGCAAGGTTTCCTTTGATGCTGATAAACTGCTGGATAACTATATTACCCTGATCTCCACGCTGATCAAAGTAAAACCCTCCGGCGCAAAAGGCCAGTATATCAAGAGTGTTACCCTGTCCACCACCATGGGCCCTGGCGTACACATCGATGTGCTGAAAGCCGACAGCAACAAGTAATCAATTCGAAAATGACCATCGGACCGCAGACAGTAGGTGCGTAAGCCTAACGTTACAAAACGCCTGCCTAGGTCGGAGTGTTTGGATAAATACGACCTCCGGCGGCCTGCCGAGAGGTCTTTTCATTGATTCATATATCTAAACGCAAGGAGGTGTTTCTTGATGCATAGCATTCGTCCTGAAAAGGCTGCGAAAGTATCCGAACTCAAGGATCTGATGACTGGCTCCAAAGGTGTCATTCTCGTTGACTACTGCGGTCTGACCGTAGCAGAAGACACGGATCTGAGAAGAAAGATGCGTGAAGCTGGTGTAACGTACATGGTTGCGAAAAACACCTTCGTCCGTATCGCTGCTAAAGAAGCAGGAATCGAAGGGCTTGACAGTTTCCTCGAACACAACACGGCATTGGCATTTTCTGCTGAAGATCCTGTTGCTCCTGCTAAGATCCTTTCCGAATTCGCAAAGGACCACAAAGCCCTTGAAATCAAAGCTGGTATCCTTGATGGTGCCGTCATCGGTCTTGACGAAGTCAAAGCCCTGGCAGATTTGCCGAGCCGCGAAGTCCTGCTTGCCAAACTCATCGGCAGCATGCAGGCCCCGATTTCTGGACTCGTCAACGTCCTTCACGGTACGCTGCGTAACTTTGTTTACGTTGTCGACGCCGTTCGTCAAAAGAAAGAACAGGAATCTGCCTAATGGTTGGTTCGATTCTGCGACCTAAACATATTCTATTTAAAAATTTTGGAGGAATTTAAAATGACTAAAGAAGAAATCATGCAAGCCATTGAGAGCATGACTGTGCTCGAACTCGCTGACCTCGTTAAGGCTATGGAAGAAAAATTCGGCGTTAGCGCTGCTGCTCCTGTAGCTGTTGCTGCTGCTCCTGCTGCCGGCGGTGCTGCTGCTGCTGAAAAGACCGAATTCGATGTTGTCCTGACTGACTGCGGTGCCAGCAAGATCAACGTAATCAAGGTTGTTCGTGAACTGACCGGCCTGGGCCTGAAAGAAGCCAAAGCCGCTGTTGATTCCGCTCCTAACACCCTGAAGGAAGGCGTTTCCAAGGCTGATGCTGAAGCTATGAAGGCTAAGCTTGAAGAAGCTGGCGCAACTGTAGAACTCAAGTAATTTTAATTACGTTCACAAGGAAGCACTCATTTTGAGTGCTTCTTTTTTTTGCCCGAAAGTATTAAGACCTCGTAAACGCGGCATTTTCTATAGTTATGCACGTTAATTAAACATTTTTGCACTTTTTCTTGACACGGCAAAAAATAAATGCTAAAAAAATATGAGATATTTTGTTATGTAAATGCAAAATCGGATTGTTATATATAATGGGTGAAAATATGATAGCGATGTATATGTCATTCATAGACAGTGAGGATGACAGAGAAAAATTTGAAATAATATATCACGAATACAGAAAAAGAATGGTTTCGGTTGCTTATTCGATTCTTCATAACAATGAAGACGCTGAGGATGCAGTGCATGAGACGTTTATCAGAATTGCTAAAAATATGAAAGCCATTGATGACCCGAGGTCTAAAAAGACATCGGCGTATGTTATTACGGCAGCCAAAAATAATGCAATAAATCTTTTTAATAAAAATAAACGAGCGTGCGAGCATATTTTTACAGGCGATATCGGAAATCTGACGGATGAACGTTTCTTTGAAAAAATGAGCCTTACAGAAAGCTACAAGGAAATTGTAAACGCTGTTGAGTTGCTCAATGAAACATACAGAGACGTTATGTATTATCATTTCGTCTGTGATATGAAGATAAAGGATATTGCCGATTTATTGGGGGAGAAGCCCTCTGCCGTTCAGCAAAAACTGATAAGAGGCAAGAAAAAATTGCTTGAAATATTAGACGATGATTTGAGGGATTAAATTGGATAATGTCAAGAAATTATTTGTGCAGGCGCTGATTGAAGCCGAAAACAAAGAAATTTCAAAGCTTAAAGGCGAGGATGAAATAGAATGGGAGTTTTCGGAAAAATTTGAAAACTCAATGAATAAGCTGATAAGAAAAAATATTCACATTCGGCTGTCAACACGCAGAACCGTCAGAAGAGGCTTGCTTGCCGCAATTATAGCTTTAATTGCGGTGTTTTCCGGTCTTATGAGCGTTTCGGCTACAAGAGAGCCGATTGTTAATTTTGTTAAGAGAGTGTTTTCTGATCACAATGAAATGACAATGTCTGGGAATTCAGTCTTGCCCGTTGACAGAATCGAAACGGAATATACGTTATGTGATTTACCCGAAGAGTATGTGCTTACAACATATGAAAAAGATGAGATAGGGGTTTTTTCAAGGTGGAAAAGCTCTGTTGATAACTCAGAAATAGTATTTTCACAGGATATTTTGCTTGTAAATATGTCTATCGACAACGAGCATAATTACCGAGAGACAGTTGTAAACGGTTATACAGCTTATTTAAATCAATATGAATTTAATACCTCATTAACATGGACTGACGGCACATATTTGTTTACTTTGAATGTACCGAACAGCCTTAATATTGATATTACAGACTTAGCAAAAAATATAATCGAAAAAAATTGAATGTTTTTGTAACATAAACCTCCTTTTGGATTGTTGTATATTATGAAGGGCAATAATTATTAGAAAGGAGGTGCTGTTATGAAAAAATGGATTGTCATAGCTGTGGTATTAATTGTTGTTTTGCTGTCGGGATATGTGATATGTTGCTATTCGCAATCCGATTCACTCACGGATGCTTTGGCGCTTTACGGCGGTAAGGAAAAGTTTGAGATGGTCGATACTTTAAGGGCAGGCAATATTACTTACAACGTATTTTTAAAAAATGACGATACCGATGATATGTGTGATGTTTTGGTCTATCGCACACAAAAATGTTTTGGTATCAATATGAAAAATCGCTACTGCTACTATTCCAATTACGCCTGCCCCAAGAACGATGTGGGCCTTTTCTACATACTGTACAAGGACAAAGGTAGTACGGAAAAGGCGGCTGTTTACGTATATTCGCTCAATACCGCCGAGATATCGAAAATCAACTGCAAATTCATGTATAATGGTATGGACAGGAGCGAAATTTATAATACGAACCCCGAACAGCCCTTTGTCAAACGCTTCGATTATTCAAATGAAATACCGAAATTGTATTCGGTAATCGGGTATGCATCGGACGGCAGACAGGTGTATTCGGAGAATTTCAATGAGCTTCCGCAGAAATAAAAAATTCTTGACTTCTCTTTTCTCAACTGTTATAATTATAACTCGCTGAAAATATTTTTAGTGTTTTCGGCTCCTTCCCGTAAATAAATATTTCTGTTTGCGGGCTTATGTCCATAAGGAGGTGCAAAAGAATGTCAAAATACGAAGCAGTTGTTGTTTTTTCAGTTAAAAACGGCGATGACGTATCAGCTCTTGTTGAAAAATTCAAGGCTCTTATTGAGAAAAGCGGCACTCTTGAAAGCGTTGATGAGTGGGGTAAGAGAAGACTCGCTTACCTTATCAACGACGAGGCAGAGGGCTACTACGTTCTCTACAACTTCGAGAGCGCTCCGGAGTTCCCGGCTGAGCTTGAGCGTATAGCAAGAATTACCGACGGTATTCTTCGTTCGCTCGTTGTAAAGAAATAATCGGAGGAATAGCAAAATGTTAAACTGTGCAGTTATAATGGGCAGATTGGTGGCAGACCCAGAGCTTCGCACCACGCCTAACGGCATATCGGTTACATCTTTTTGCGTTGCCGTTGACCGTTCGTTTGTCAAGGCAGGCGAGGAGAGAAAGGCCGATTTTATCAATGTCGTTGCATGGCGTCAGACGGCTGATTTTGTCACACGCTATTTCCACAAGGGCTCTATGATAGCAGTTCAGGGCTCTATTCAGACCCGTTCCTATGAAGATAAGAACGGCAATAAGAGAACCGCAGTCGAGATAGTTGCCGATAACGTATCTTTCTGCGGCAGCAAGTCCGAGCAGGGCGGCGGCAATCGCTATGAAGCGCAGCAGCCGGCAGCTCCGTCTTATCAGAGCGGCGACTCGGGCAGCTTTTCGGTACTCCCGTCAAATGACGACAACGACGGTATGCCCTTCGGCGGCGCGTCGGACGAGGATGACGGTTTACCGTTCTAAACATTGAATTTTTCTACATTTTAAAAGGAGGATACCATAATGGCTAACGAAAGAACAGCTCCCCAGGCTGGCGGCCGTCCTATGAACAGAAAGCACAGAAAAGTTTGCGCTTTCTGCGTTGATAAGGTCGAAGAAATAGATTACAAAGATACAGCGAAACTTCGCCGTTTTACTTCTGACAGAGCAAAGATTTTGCCCCGCAGAGTAACCGGTACCTGCGCTTATCATCAGAGAGAACTCACTAAGGCAATAAAGAGAGCACGTCACATTGCTCTTCTTCCTTACACTTCAGACTGATTTTCTATTTAATCAATCAAAAACGCCCGTTCCGAGATCCCGGAACGGGCATTTGTTTTGCCTATGTTTCAGACAATTTTACCGTAATGCTTCGGCTCCGCAAGCGGAGGCGCAATTTGTATGGCTTTTTGACATATCTTTGAGAGCAGCGGATTTTTGATAATTTCCGTGAAACTCCTTGAGAGCGTGTCAACTATTTTGTATGTTGACGGTGTCGATGTCGGAGTTATGGTTACCTTGTTGTTGCGACGGAAAAGGAAGTTGAGTGTTCTCATGCCAACCGTTTCAACTGGACGAACCATAACCTTGAGGTTAATGTCGTCAATCCACTCGGCGTTGGCACAGACCTTGAATTTGATTTTTCCGAGCGTCATCGTGCCGTATCGGTAACGTCCGTCCATACCGCAGCAAACGGTATTTCTCTCGTCGCCCTCGTCCCATGTCATATCACATTCGTGATCGCCGAAATTAAACTTGATATTGTCAATGTTTCCGGCTCTGTCGGACATCATAAACGTAACGGCGAGCGGAAGCATACTCACGGGCATACCTATAATGTTGAGCAGGATCTTTTTGCGAACTTTTATCGTCTTGCCTATAAGGCGGCTCTCGGTTACGGAGTGCTTTGAAGCCACGGGGCGGTTGACGCTCGACGTATCAACCTCAACGCCGTTGCCGTTTTCGTCGGCGAATGCTGCGGGGAAGAATGCCCATATTGCGGCTCTTGCCTCGTCCTCGCACGGGATGGCGGCG
>ENA-OOWO01000443-OOWO01000443.1-human-gut-metagenome-genome-assembly--contig:-NODE-443-length-28148-cov-3.307372_pt1 | contig 28148 bp, 11 predicted proteins | sample MGYA00241579_ERZ501327 | MGnify/ENA primary metagenome ERZ501327 (study PRJEB25962, sample SAMEA2042836) | human gut metagenome | biome: human gut; feature: human-associated habitat; material: faeces...
TCTTCCGGTAAACTCTGCGTCTTCCGGCCTTAAATCAATTTCAAAAGCGCTTTTTGGCTTGGTAATTACAATATGCTCAATTGCAGGGCAGTCACCACTGATTCTGTTATGATGGCAAAAATCGTATTTAAAAAATTCACAGCCCCAAGACGCAATTGTTTTAGCGTCAAGCCTTTCGTTGCCGAGAGAGGCAGGGAGGTCCTCACAGGTGAGAGTACCGTTAGAAGAATAAAGACCAACCTTTAAGCCGAGTGCGTTAATATCCTTAATAAGCTTAGGGATACCACGGCTGAATGTGCCGAGGTCGCCCTGAAGCTTTCCGTCACTGTCACGAAGGGAGCTTTGCCAGCAATCGTCAAGGTTAATAAATTCATATCCTGCATTTGCAAGCCCGCTGTCTTTCATAGCGTGGGCAGTTTGCATAATAATATCCTGGTCAATATTGTTTCTAAAGGTATTCCAGCTTGACCAGCCCATAGGCGGAGTTTGAGCAACCTTATTTTCAGAATATTCTTCGTCCTCGCTTATATCAATTGTAAGCTTAGTCGGGATAAATATTTTTTTCAAGGCGCAAAGCGGACATTTGCCGTTTGCTTTCATATTTAAAAACCAAGAAATGAACACAACAATCAATATTGCCAAAACGGCAACTAAAATTATAGCAAGATATTTCATTATAAACCAATCTCCTTAAAAAGCTCCAACTCCTTTTGAGCCAAAGCCTGCGTATTTTCATCATCAAGTGAATTTACTGCATTTAACGTAAATTCTTTTCTGTTTTTAAAATTGTAAATTATTCGATAAATCCAAGCATATAAAATAAGCCAAGGTCTTCCGTCGATAAATTTGATATAATCAATTTCTTTAAGCTTTTTGTAAGGCGGAAAGAGAAGCCTGAGTTTCGCCATAAAGGGCGAATATTTTTTCCCTTCTTCAAGCTCTCTCCTTGCAACGGTAACGCCCTTGTTTTCATTCTCATTGCCGAATGCACCGCAGTCGCAAAGGTATTTTTCAACATTTTTCGTATCAATTGCGTAATCATAACCTTCGCCGAAAAAGTTGTGGCAAACGGTCAAAACGGTTTTACCGAATTTTTCAAGTTCAACTGCGCTTAAATATTCAAACACCTTTTGAATATCAATATTTGCAGTTCTTAGCATTACGGCTAAATCAAGAATAAGCTTAATTCCTGCTCCGTAGAATTTGAAATGGTGCGCCATGTGAGCAATCAAATATGCAAAATGAAAGCTGTCGTCAAATTTTCCGTCAAAGCCGTCAAATTCTGCATAATCAAAAGCGCTGCAAAACGGCTCGGTATCATAACAGCTTATAAGCTTTGTGTGCACCTCAAGCAGAACACCGTTTTTGACATAGTTATAAACCGGCCCGTTTTCCTTAACACAGTCAAAACCGTTAGATATAAGCAATTTTTTAATCTTGTCCCTGTCCTCAGCCTTGATTAGAACGTCTATATCGCCCATAGTACGACTTTCAGGCACGGGGTAGTATTCTCTAAGTATTGCGCCTTTAAACGTGATATACGGGCACTGAGCCGACGCAAAAAGCGTTTTAACCTCTTCCAGCATATTAATCTGAGCGTTTGAAAGGAAAATTAAATCAAAAAATTTATTTTCAAGCGCATTTAAGAAGTTTTCGGGCAAATCGCTTTTATTCTTTGCATTTAAAACTGCACAGTGCAATACACCTAAAAGGTTATGCCCCTTTGCATATAAAAACAATTTTTTATAATTAACGTCTGTATCGAAAATAAATTTGTCGCCGTTTAAATAGTGGCGGCAAATGTCAATTAAAACCTCATATTCCTTATCCATATCAGTTGAAAACTGCGTTGCCGACAACAAGACTTAAAACAGTCATAATAAGTCCGGCAATAAACACACCGAGCGAAATCACAAAAAAGCTCTTTTTCTTATCAAGATGGAGAAGAGATGCAAGAAGTGCACCTGTCCAGCCACCTGTACCCGGAAGCGGTATGGCAACGAAAATCAAAAGCCCCCAAATTCCGTATTTATCAATTTTATCTCGCTTTTTAAGCGTTTTGTCCTCAAGCCAATAAACAAACTTGTTTATTCCGGGAACTTTTTTTAATAAATCGAAAATCCAATTGATTAATAAAAGTATGAACGGTATAGGTAAAATGTTACCTAAAAAGCTGATAATAAATCCCACAAAAGGATTCATTTGCAAAAGCACAATGGCTGTAAACATTCCGAGCCTGCATTCCAAGATAGGGCAGACTGAAATAATAAACACAACAAGCCAATCGGGTATTCCGTGCGCTGTTAAAAACTCTTGTAAGTTTCTGCAAAATTCTTGTACCATATATCAGTTCTCCTTTTTGTCGGTTGTTGCATTTTGCTTTTTATCTGCATTTGATTGCGACTCATTATTTTTGGTTTGAGCATTAACGTTATTGTTTGCCGCATTTTGAAGTCGCTTTTTTTCCTGATTTCTTTTTCTCTTTTTTATTATTTTTTGGCGCACAATTTCCTCTTTGTGCTTTTCATAATAGCGCTGAGCCCTGAGTTTATTTTGCTGTTCAATCCATTTTTGGCGCCTGTATTCGGCTATTCTTTCCTTGCGCTCTTGCTCTTTAAGTTCAATTTCTCTGTCAATAGCTTGCGCAGTGGGAGTGTTTTTATTTACAATAAGCTTTTGCTTAATGAGAAAATCAACGGCTTCCCTCAGTATTTTTTTATCATTTTCAAATGAGAGGTGGCCCATAGCCTGGTCATACGCAAGCCATCTGTAATCGTCAATTTCCTCCTCTTGCATTGTTGTTTTTAAATCGTCTGTTGTTGCAACGAATATAGAAACTTTTTTGTCAACATTATTGCGAAGCGTATATTTTGATATACCCTCGTAGCCGAGATGAATTTTAATGTGAAGCCCTGTTTCTTCAAGAACTTCTCTTCTTGCTGCGTCGTATTTTGTTTCACCCATTTCGAGGTGACCTTTCGGAAAGCCCCAATTCGCTGAGCGCTTATTTTTTATAAGCAAAAAGCGAAGCTTGCCTTTAATACTCCTGTATACTACTGCGCCTGCGCTTGATTCGTAGTAGCAGACAAGTTCATATTCGGGAAAATCTTTTTTAACATCAATGTATTGATAAATGTCTTGATTAATGTAGCGTGAACTTCTTGACGCCATAATCCAAATAGTTTTTAAATCCGTGTTCTCCGGGTCTTTAGGAACGAGTGCCGCTATAATTCGTCCGTCGAAATTGCAAACCGTGTGAGTCACTCCCATAACAAAAGCGTAACGGTTTTTGTATCCCTTGATTTGAACTAAGTTTAATGGATATACATAACCGTTCTCATCGACAGAATTAATAGTTTTAACAACTCTTCCTTGGGCTGTTTTGCCGAGAAACATAACATCACCACCAAGTAAAAGATATAATTCGTATTTATTATATCTTATTTTATATTGTAATACAAGAATTTTATTACAAAAACGGAAAAAATGATATTTAAGATAAAGCAAAACGGACAACTCCGAAGAGTTGCCCGTTTTTATTTTTTATTCGGTTTGCAGATTTAGGTTTATGCCATTGTCTGAAGTAAATCAACAAGTGAAGCAATAACCGTATCGGTATCACCCTTAAGAACAGGAAGTACCTGGTCTACAACACCTGAAACTGTTTCGTTGCCGCCAACAAGACCGGTTACAAGTGAACTGATCTTCTTGAAGTTGTCGCCTGCGTTTACAGTTTCGATTAAGTAGCTAAGAACTGCGATGAGAGTTTCTGAAGAGTTACCCTTAACGTAAATTCTTGTGCCGTAGGTAGCAGCCTGTGATGCGTCGGTAATTACCTTACCGTGGCTTGCAAGCTGTAACCAATTAATGTCGTTAAGCTTAATTCCAAGCGGTGTGCCCTTAATCTTAATCATTCCAAGAATGTTATTAAGAAGAGGAACGATAGCGTCAGCGCCGAGGAGCGGCTTAAGTGTTGCGTTAATATCATAGATATCAAGCTTGAAGTTTGATACGCCAATCTTGCCGAGGAGAGAGTTAAGGTCAACCTTAAGTGCCTTAAGAAGGGCAGGTAAGAGAGTGTTGAGGTCAACTACAGGCTTGACAGCGTCTATAAGTGCAGAGATAGGAGTGAGGAGATTGTCAAGAATCTGGCAAAGTCCGTTATTACCGATGAAGAGTGCAAGGTTTGGAAGCATTTCAAATAATGTTTCGAGAGGAGCATTGAGAATATCCTCAACCTTATCCCAGATAGGATTGATAATGTCAAGAAGAACATTATCATAAGCTTTCTTCATATCTTCTCTGTACTGATACTGAGTCTTAACGTTATACATTGAGAATGCTTCCATAAGAGGAACGATTGATGATGTATAACCGTTAGAACCAGGGATTCTTACGATATCGAAAAGACCGAGATATGCGTCATTAAGAAGTACATCAAGTACGCCGAATACAGGACGAAGAACTGCAACGAGTGCATGGAAGAATGTATCTCTGTCCTTAACGCCCCACTTAAGAGCTGATGTATTAACCTTTGACCAAGAACCAGCCTTAGCGATTACGCTTGCATTAGCTGAATAAGTTTTGCCGTAAGTTTCGTCTGTAAGGAGCTTAGCAACATTACTTGTTGAGAAGTCGATACCTGTTTGTGCAAGGAGGGAAACGAGTGAGCCGTCGCCAACCTTAACCTTTTCAACTGCACCGTAAAGACCGGTGAGAAGTGAGTTAACAATGTCATCCTTGAAGAGGAGGCCGCTGATTAAGTTGTTAAGACCGCCTTTAATTAAACTGCCAACAAGACCGTCAAGCATAGGAGGAAGATTCTTAAGGAAGTCAACGTCTACGCCCTTAGGATATGAGAAGTCGAATGAGCCTGTCTTATATGCGGTGTAATCCCAGAATGCATTAGTAGGTTCGCCTGTTAAGAAGTAGAATACTGCACGAACGATATCATCTTTTTCAGCCATGCTGATTGTAGTGAATACACTTGAGATGATTGACTTGAGCATACTGTTCTTCTTAATAGCACCAATTGAAGAAACAAGTGATTTGATTGGTTTAGCGTTCTTAATAAGAGTGTCTGCCACATAGCGGAGAACTGCAACGAGAACCTCGCCCTTGTCAGCAATTACTTCCTTATTAGTGAACTTGCCTTCGGCATTCTTAGCATGCGACTTAGAGGTTACAACCTTGCCGTGAGCAGCGATTGTTGACCACTTGAAATCAGGAAGCTTGATGCCTGTTTTCTTAAGTAAGCTGTTAATAAGCGGAACAACGATGTCCTGAATGTTGCAAGACTTGAGGTCTGCAAGCTTAATGTTAAGCTTAACGCCCCTAACCTTAAGCAAGCTTGTTAAATACTTGCCGAGGTCCTTGCCAAGTACCGCTGAAATAATCTTATCAACGTCTAAACCTGCTGACTTAGCAGTTTTAACAATGTTTGTAATCGGAGCAAGGAGATTATCAAGAAGCTGGCCGATACCGTTGTTATCAATGAAGTATGCAAGGTTAGGAAGAACTGATGTAATTGTTTCAAATGGCTTGTCGAGAACTTGGTCAACAAAGCTCATAAGAGGATTAAGAACATCAAGAAGTACGTTATCCTTAGCCTTCTTGCAATCCTTCTGATACTGTGCAAATGTCTTAATCTTGCTGTTGCTTACCTGAAGAACATCAAGAAGAGGAATGATTGCACCTTCATAGCCGTTAATGCCGTTTACGCCGACATTGAGTGCGTTAAGGTCAAGCTTAATTGTTGAAAGCTTAGAGTCAGCATTCATTGAATCCTTAGCTGTAAGAGTAAGAACACCTTTCTTAAGCTCATAGGTAAGAGCAATCTTGCTTGCTACCTTGCCGTCGCTTCCCTTAATATCAAGAGATGTTGAAGCCTTTGCAATTGTGATATTGCTAAGGTCAATCTTTCCTTCATTAAGGAATACGTTAAGAACACTGTTGAGAGGACGAAGAATTGCAACGAGTGCATGTACGAAGCCCTGCTCAGCCTTTGCGGAGCCATCCTTGAAGCCCCAGTTGATTGTTTTAACCTTCTTCCAGCTCTTAACCTTCTTGAGGGTTTTAGCTGCTGAAGAATAAGTTTTACCATAGCTCTTATCCATAAGTAAGCCTGCAACGCCCTTAGGTGAAACAGTAATGCCTGCCATATTGAGATAAGGTGAAATATTCTTTTTGTCAAGTGCACCGTAAAGTGCCTTAGCAAGTGAAGTGAGGTTAGCGTTTGTAAATACCAAACCGCTTACAACACCCTTAAGATTTGATGCGTCAACTACGCCAAAGTTAGTGAGAAGAGCCATAACTGCGTCAACTGCACTGTCAAGCTGGGTGATAGCAGATTCAGCATCATAAGAAGAAATACCGTCAGGGTACTTGAACTTTAATGAAGTTCCCTTGTATTTGCTGTAAGCCCAATAAACTTCTGTAGGTGACTGTGTGAAGTCGAGAAGCTTGCCTACAATCTTAAGAAGTCCCATACCGTCAAGCTTACCTGTTTCGATATACTTGATGAGCTTCTTAACGCCTGAGCTTACCTTGTTGTTGCCCATAATCAAACCGATGATTGTGGAAAGGTTATTATTTGTCTTTACAAATTCAACAACATAATCGAGTACGTATACAAGTGTTTGAGCAGGAGTTGTTGTCTTGCCAAGCTTGTTCCAATTAATGTTGTTAAGTTTAATACCTGTCTTTGCAAGAAGGGTATTAATAATAGGAATAATGTTGTTGCCTGAAAGAGCATAGCCCTTAACCTTAAGTCCAAGCTCTTGCTTGTCGTTAACTGTGATTAAATCACCGAACGTCTTAGTAACGATACCTTCAAGGAGCGCTGCAAGTGACGGTGATGCGGCACCAAGCTTATCACTCTTAATCTTAAGAATGTTGGCTGCGCCGTTGAGCTCGTTTGCAATAGCCTTAACTGCGCTTGAAACAACAGAAGCAAGTGTAGGAGTTGTTGTATCGTCTAATACAACGCCGATAGCCGACACAAGATTGAGCAATGTTGTTGCAGGCTTTTCAAGGAACTTGTCAAGAAGTGAAACTATTGGATTAACAATACCTGTGAATACTTCGTCACGATATGGATTGCTCTTATCTGCAAACTTAGTAGGAGTATCAACTGTGATGCCTGTCTTTTGAGCTATTGTATTAAGAACAGGGTAGAGAGCATTTTCATAAATGCCTGTATCAATAAGAACTACGCCGAGGATAGAGGTGAGAAGTCTGAGTGAGGTTGAAAGACCTGTCATAAATTCATCTCTGTTGCCTGCTGTGATGCCCCAATTAATGCTTACGTTAAGAGTACCGTTGTCATTAACTGCGTCACTCCAACTGTCAAGCTTAGAAAGCTTCTTGCTTGCGTTCTTAATGCCTGTGTCCTTAATTCTTACAGATAATGAGTCAGGAGAAATAAGTCCGTTGACTGCTTCACTGATAAGATTGTATTTTGCTGTCACGTCGGCAGTACCATTATTATATGTATAAGAGTATGCATACTTGTCAGTAAGTCCTGCAACAAGTGTTTCGACGAGAGCATAGGTTCTTACTACTACTGTTGTAAGACCTTCGTTTGTGTAGATATCCTTAGGATTAACGTTACCATTTGAATCAGGAGTACGTGCATCCTCGCCATTAAGATAATATAAATAGGTATTAAGTAAATCAATTGTTGCGTTTGATGCATTTGCACCAATGTAATTTGAAAGTAATGAAATTACGCCGACAATAATGTTACTTGTCTTGTTGATTGAATAGCCGTTTACGCTTGAATCCGTAAGGAGAGATGACAATGTTTTATCAAGCTTAGCTATTGTGTTATCAACGTTCTTCATATCGCTGCTCTTATGTGCTGAAATATCAACTGAAGAGTTAGGAGTTGCAACTGCCTGTGTAGTGGCAGGTGATGAAGAATTATTGTTATTGTTATTATTGTTGTTATTGTTGTTATTTGACTTGAATGAATTGATAAGTGCCTTAACAACGTCAACAAGCTTGCTTACATTAGTAATAAGGAAGTAAGCGTTATCTCTGTCAAGACCTACAAATCCGCTTGATTGCGGTTCAAATGTGAAGCTGTACTTGCTGTCACGTGTAATCTGGAAGATACTGTTGAAAAGGTCTGTAAGAGCACTTGTTTCGGTGAAACCGCCTACTGAATTGAGAAGACCTGTGATAATAGGAAGGTTCTTTTCAAATTCACTGCCCTTAGAGCTGATTACGTTGTTTACAAGACCGAGAATAGCGTCAAGCCAATCCTCTACGAATACACCTACAAAGCAGTCAAAAATCTTTGTTGGGTTTGGATTAGCGGCAAAATCCTTGAACTCTGTCATCTTAGAGTTGCTTACTGCGCCGTTTGAATCCGTAACAATCTTGCCCTTGTAGCAATATGTCCATGCGTCCTTGCGTACGCCGTATTTGTCAGCTGCAAGGTTTTCCATAATGTCAAAGAGCTGAGGAATTGCAACCATAAGGTTGTTAAGACCTGAGTTGATGACTTTTCCTCCGTCATCATGGCCCTTAACCTGGTCTCTGTACTTAGGAGTGCTAACGTATGTGTCAACTGCAGTAGTGAAGAGGCCAGCAATTTCTGTTACCAATTCATAAAGACCTGCGCCAACCTGTCCGTTCGAAGCTGTGATTGCTTTCTTAAGGATACCCTCAAGGTCACTGAGCTTAGCATACTTGAGAGCCTTATCGGCAATGTAAATACCTGTAATCTTAGGTACGCCCGCTTCATATGTGTATTTAACGTTAAACTTAGTAGTGCTTGAAACGTTAGCAAGTACATCTGCAAGAGAACCGCTTACGCCATTATAAGAATAGGTATAAGAACCGTCGCTGTTCTTTGTGTATGTGATTGCTTTGCCGTAGCTGTCTACAACCTTGTCATACTTAAGTACGTAGTCAGGAGTTGCGATAATGTCGCCGGCTGAGAAGTTCTTGGTTACAAAGGTGTCGTCAGAAGATTCTGAAATGTAGCCTGTTTTCTCATTACCGCCGTTCCAATAAGTACCGCCGAATTCCTCAAACTTGCCATCTCTCTGGAGCCAATGCATAAGCTGAGGAAGCATAGCGTTGAGGTCCCAAGCAAGCTGACTGATACCGATATATGAGCCGGTGTCTGCAGTCATATTTTTGAGTGGCTCAATAAGGTCAATAACAGAATAGAGGAAGCCTTCTTGGTTATTTCTTTGCGAATTGCCGATTTCAGAGAAAAGAATAGGCTCAAGAAGCTCGTTAATTACTACTGTAAGTAAAGGAAGAAGGTTTACGACTGTCTTAATCGGGTCGTTAACAAGATTCTTCCAAACATCGGTAAGAGCGTCCTTAAGATTTACGTTGGTCTTAAGAAGTGACTTAAGCACAGCGTCAACCGTTTTACCGATATCTGTACTTGGGTCAACGATATCGCCGATTGTGTTGTTGAGAATAAGGTTTGTAATCTCGGTACCTGCCGAACCTGTAAGGTCAACATTTTTACCGTTGAGAATTTCCTTTTGAGCGTCGGTAAGAACGATACCTGAAGTTTGAGAAGCTTTTTTCTTTACAATATCATCAAGTACGAGTTGAACGTTAAGAAGGAATTTGAAAGAATACTTATAGCTGTATGTATAAGTAGTGTTATCTGTGCCAAGGTCGTTTGTATCAACGCCGAGGTATTCAGATGCAATCTTAGTAACAATGTAGTCGTAAGAAGCTGCAACCCATTCGTTGATTAATGGCTTGCTGTAATTATTTGAATTAGTTACAGAGTCAGACTTAAGTGCGTTAATGCCGACACCCGGGTCTGAACGTGAAGCATCAACAAGTGAATTAACAGGCAAGTATTTTGTTTTGTCAATATGTGAACGGTTTTTAGCAAAGCCGCCAAATGAACCTAACAAATTATTGTAATTTGTTGAATTCTTTTTTTGGTTAGCTGCAATAAGAGACCAAAACTCTGAAGTGTAACTGCCTTTAAGTGAAGCAGGAACAATGACTGTCTTGTTCTTTTTGTCGGCATATTTATCGTTAAAGGTAACTTCGCCGTCCCTAAAGTAGTTTGTTACAACATTAGTGGTGGCGTTTGCACCGCCGACGCTGGAGAAGAATGCACGCAACTGAGTAAGTTCGTCATCGCTGATGAAGAAACTGTCACCCTCTTGCCAATTTGCATCATATCCTTTTGGAAGCTTAGCATTGATTTCGGAATTAAGCTTGTTGAGGTCAACGCCGTTTCCGTTATTACCGAAACGTACAACCATACCCTTAAGTATATCAGTGTAATACGGAGAAGTGGTTGTGTCGACATTACCGTTCATAAGTGCTTTTTTGCACAAATCGGTCATAATAGTGTTGCCTACTACATATTCGGTATATGACTCAATTTGGTAATCTGTTGTCATGCCCTCTTTTTGTGCAAGAGTCTCGAAAGAAGCATCTTCGGCAACTCCTAATTTAGCGGCAACAGCTTTTCTTGCGATTTCCTTAACAGTGTCATAAACATTGTTTTCAGTGTCGCTTACTGTGAAGCCGTTAAATGTCATAGGAACCTGATAAAGTGATGTGCTGTCAACTGTTTGGTTAAATGTTGCACCGCCGTCGCTTATCAATCTGATAAATTCGCTTGCTGAGATGAAGCTCTGACCGACACCGAAGTCGTAGTAAATAACGTCAGCCAAATCGTTAAGCTTAACGTTGATACCGTATGTTGCATACTTAATGTTAAGTGTGCCCATATAGTTGTTAACAACGGCTTGCTCATCAGCTGTGAGCTTAAAATCAAAGTTCTTCAACTGGTAAAGTGTGGCAGTATCATAAGTGTCACCGATAGCTTCGCCGTTAAGCTTAACTGTTTCAACAGCACCGCTTTTTACAGCTTCGGTATAACGCTTAGCAATTGCTTCTACCTTATCACTGTCTGTACCTTCCTTTATCTTTTGAGCATAAAGGTCGGCTAAATACCAAAGGCTGTTTGTTGAGAACTTGATAGTTTGACCTGCGGCATTGTAGCCTGAAACGGTACGTTCGCTTTCTTTACCGTATAACCATTCGTCAAGCTGATTTCTCGTGTCTTTAGATAAGTCTTTGTTGTCTTTGTACTTTAAGCAAAGGGCAGTAAGTGAAAAATAATCAATTGCGCCCGTTGAACCGCTTAAGTAGTTATAATCTTCAGGATTACCCATACCTGTTTGAATATAACTTTTTACAAAGTCTGACTGGCTTGTCTTTGCAAGTGCGCCGATAAGAGTCGGCTGCAATACGCCGAGTAAATCCTGAAGTGTTGTTTCACTTACGATTTGCTCTTTTTCTTTGGTGGTAAGTTCCGCTGCGGTCTTACCTAACTTTTTAGCACCCTTTTCATAAACAGGCTTGCTTATTGCCTCAATGCCCATGAGAAGGGAAGGCAGCTGGTCTGCCAATTTGTTAAGTGTGTCGAATGCCGAATCGGCGTCAACACTTGTCGTTTTCCAAAGCGGGTTGTCATTACTCTTGGCGAACGCAGTAAATCCAACCGAGCATGTGGTCACGACCATTACTACAGCTAAGAAAAAGCTGAGTATCTTTTTGCTCGTTCTCATATAAATCTCTCTCTCCTTTACATATGATTTACGAACTTGTCGTATGGTAACGCATTTTTTGGATAATGCGCCGAGCAGTATTTGTTCACAGTTTCTACACAAAAAACTGCTTTTTAGGCGCAGGATATCCACACGCGTATTAACAAATACAATATATTTATAACAAATAAAAACTTATAAGTCAATAATTTTATAACATATTTTGAATTTATTGTGAATTTTCACATATTTTAGCATTGATTTTTGACGATAGAGAGTTGTAAAATAGACAATACAACATAAAAAGTCTAACAAACATAATTCGACAGAAAATTGACTGTAAAACGTAATATAATCCATATAAAGTCGGGTAAAATTCTGTTCGATTTGTAAAGGCAAACATCTTTACAAATGTAAATTTTGTGTAAAGTATCACAGCTTTACTTGCGGAAAATCAAGCGTTTTTTGGCGTCAAATTATAAACAAATTGTAAACTTTTAGTTAATAATTTGTGCAAGGTGTCAAAAATAAGTTTGCTTTTTTGGACATTGTTACAAAAATATCATTTGTCGTTTGTCTTTATTGACTTTTTTGTTGCCTTATGTAATAATTATAATGTGTTTAAAGCACATATTGCGCAGTTTTTGGTGCAACGGTTTGGCTTTGCCGACCTTCAGTCTAATTCAGATTGCCTGATGGTCAGAGATTGTGACAGGCTCCCCTGCAATATGTTAACACTTTATTATCCAATTAATTTTAAATTTAATGGAGGTAAAAAATGAAAACGAAGGCAAAAAAGTTTTCACATAAGCTTCTGGCATTATTTATGGCAGTGCTTATGGCAGCTTCCTGCTTTACCGGTGCTTTAACTGCTTATGCTGATACTATGAGCAGTGAAAAGACGTATGCCGACGAGTCAATCGAATATAACGATTTGGCGTGGGCTATTCTTTCCGATGAACAGGTAGCTACAGCTTTACTTGACTATGCTGATTTGATGCTTGCCCAATACGGTCCGCAGATTGATAAGCTTCTTGAAAACCTTCCTTCAAGTATTACCCAGTATATCACATGGGACAGCAACAGCCGTACACTTAAGCTTAATGCTTTTGGTCTTGTTAAAAAAGACATTCCGGTACGTACTCACAGTGTTGATGAACTTTTCTATACACTTAGGGGTGTCGCTGATCTTCTTAACTCATATGGTAACTTACTCGGTGATGCCGGCAACCTTAACTTTAAGGCTGTTGCTACTAAGGATTGGAATATTACAAGAGAAACTGCATCTTCAACTGATATTTTAAGAAGCGTAATCGGTATTTTACAAAACCTTTCTTGCGACTATAACGGCTCTGATATTTTAGGCCAGGTGCTTAGAGGTAACTTTACTCTCGGTACTCTCGGTAACGTTGCAAACCTTGACGTATATAAGATTGTAGGTAATCTTTTGGGCTTTACAGATACGAAGTATAAGACTAACTTAGTATACAATGTTGCTCAAAACCTTATTTTCCAATATACTAATTGGTATACAGAAGAGGAAATTAATAATTTCAAGAACGGTACTGCAACATGGGTTTATGATGACCAGCTTATTAATAAACTCACAACAGAGCTTCTTGATAAGATTAGTGTACTTGTTACATATAATCAAGAATACACAGATGCTGATTCGCAAACAGCAATTCAGGATACATCGGCTACACGTTATTTGAAGATTAAAGCTGAAATGAAGGCAAGCGGTTCTGACTACGCTACTGCAGCTGCAAAGCTTGGTTATGACCCTAACCTTGTATATTCAGATGAATTTAAAGATGATGAGGGTAATCCTCTTAACGTTCTTCTCTTTGCTTACGGTGCTCCTGACGAAAACGGTTATGCAACAGAATCAACCACAAAGGTAACACTTAAGGCAACCGATAATCTTTTTGATTTCAGTTACAGAGCTCTTGACCTTGCTTGGGATACAGTTCTCAAGGGTACAGTCAAACTCCTTCACGTAAATGATGGATTTGATAAGGGTCACGGCGCTAACTTTGATAACAACTATTATTATTTCTTCGACCAAAAGGGCGAGTGGAATGATAATGATGTTGCTGCAAACTATACACCGGCTAAGCTCAATCAATGGGCAAATGCAGTATATAAGGATTATAAGTTTGACACAGCAGATGATTTCCTTGCTTATGTTAAGAAGACGGTAACTTATGATCGTACAGCTGCCGAGGACTCAACAGGTTCTTGGAAAGATATCGACGCAACGAGACTTTTCGCTAAGTTAAGATACAGCCCGCTTGCTGATTACGGCTTTAACGTAACAACAGGTCCTATCAATCTTTACTTTGCAGAAACAGGTACTCCAAACCTCGATAAGTTCTTTAGCGAAAGCTATTCAAAGTACAGCTCAATGGTAGCAGGCTTTAATGACGCACTTGTTGCAGCAGTTAAGGACTTGTTCCCGCAGCGCGGCAACGTTATCGGTACACGTCCTGAAATGACAACAACCGGTGATTTTGCAACTATTGACGCAGCAGCAATTAAGTCAATCGTTGCAACACTTGTTGGCAACGCTTGCAAGATGGTTCAGTACACAGCAGACGCTACAGACGCTAACATTCTTAAAGCTTTCTACGCAAAGAACGGCGCCAGCGCTGCTCTTACAGAGAAGAATCTTGAAGAAGCAATGATTCCTATGCTCGTTGCTTGTATCGGTCAGGTAAATCTTGGCTCAGGCAAGCTTGAGAAAATTATCCATCCTTCTGATTGGGACGGATGTAAGGATGCAGAAGCAGTAGCTTATGTATGCCTTAAGGAGTATTTATCATACTCAATGCCTAACAAGGATTATTCAAAGCTTGTAAAGATTGGCAGCGACGGAACAATCAATGCAACACTTGAAGGCACAATTCTTCCAATGGCTCGTGACGCAGTTGCTTATGTAATTGAGGCTTACGTTCCTCTTGAGGACGAAAACGGCAATACTTGGAAGACAGAGTCAGCAGCTGTTGATTCTAAAACAACACTCTTTGACCTTCTTAATTCTGTAGTTTGCTACTACGGCGGCGACCATGCAATGGAGAAGGCTGTAAATAAGGGCGAAAGAGCTATGGGCGTAGGTGCTCTCCTCGGTATTTGTGATGGAAACGGCAACAGCCTTATCACAACAAAGAATACTCTTTGGGAAAACATTAATGCAATAGCTAATAAGCTTATGCCTGTTCTCGGTACACTTCAGGGTACAGGTTATGCTAAATTCAATTCAGAGGAACTTATTTGGAACAACATTGTTCTTTCATTCCTTGATATTGGTAAAGAAAATTCAAAGACAGGTCTTTGCGGCGTATCTAACTTCCTTAACCAGTTATTTACAATCGTTTCTGCAGAGCCTATCCAAAAGACTTCATTCGTCGTAACAGTTTATGATTTACTTAAGGATCTCATTAACGGATTGTTTGGCGCACGTTACAGCGGACAGAGCTTTAAGACAATCGTTCCTGATGCTACAAGTGCTCATCCGTTTGATGATTTCTTCCAGGTTAAGGTACTCGCAGGTACAAGCGGTAAGGACTTGGGTGCATTCCAAAAGCTTATCTGTAACTTCGTAGAGTTCGGCGGATACGGTACAAACGGTCCTAAGACCTACTCTGATTCTATTATCAGAGGTATCTGTTTTGCAGTACAGGCAGTTAACAGCTTCATTCCTAATGCATTGACTACACTTGGTCAGCATCAGCTCAAGATGGCTACTGCTTCATTCGGTTCTAACACCGTAACAGGCTGTATTTCAGGTCAACCTTATGATGATGCACTTACTGTTACAAACAACTCGGTAGGTATCAATGCATCGTACATTAAGGACGGCAAGCCTACTCAGCTTTCACGTTACTATGTAAAGATTACAAGCGTGCTTCAATATGATGTTTATAACGAAGAAATGCCTGATGATACAATAGATTTCCCTGAAACTCCTATTGATCCGGGTAAGAGTGCTAAAATTAATATTTCAGTTCCGTTCGATGTTTCAGGTTCTGATACAACAAACACATGCCGTGTTGTTGTAAATTATGATATTGTTGATGATCAGGGCAATGTTCTTTATGGAGGCAATACTGTAACAGCTTATAAGCTTCTTACAAGTGAAGTAAGCTTCAGAAATGCTCTTTATGATGCTGATTATAACTTCAACTCTACATTCCAGCAGACAGACGGCACTGACAGAGAAGAAAACGGTGTAACCGTTCATTCTCTTACAGGTATCGGCGGTAATATCTCTGCAAACTATCCTGATAAGATGGTTATCGCTTCTAACAAGCTTAACGAAATCGCTCAGTATTCATTCTTTATGAAGGGCGGCAGTAAGGAAAAGAGCATTGACGGTGTATTCTTCTTTGACAGAAAATCCGGCTATGAATCAAATAACCTTACTACTGCAGCTAAGGCATTCGATGATTCTAATTTAACAACAGTAGATATCGGTGAAAATAACGCTATTGCTCGTTGGGATAAGTCAACAGGTGATCTTCTTAAGATTGGTATGTATGACTATCGTGTAGAAACATCTGCAGGCTCAGGCGAATTCGGCGAATGGCAGCGTAACCATACAAACGGTTCTACAGGTAGCGGCCTTGGTGCTGTTGACTACTACAGAGGTTATACTTCTGAGGAAATCGGTAACATTTCAAAGCAAAATGAGGGCAAGGAGATTGAAACAAGAACTCACGTTGCATTCACTCTTCAGGAAGCACTTGATGCTAAGATTATTGCCGGTTACCATATCAATGAAAGCGGTATTTATGATACAATGTATCTTAAGACCGGTGGTAAATATAACTATGATAACATCTTTAATATGGTTACACTCGGTACCGGTATTGATGCTATCTATATAAATACCTCAAAGCAAACATTTGGTTCAAATGCTGTTAATAACTACAGACCGTTTGGTTTCGACGGTGAGGCTACTGTTAAGACCGGCACTTATGATGTTAATGTTAACTTCTATAATTCAGGTTCTTATAAGACAGGCAGCTTCCAGCTTGTTATCGGTGAAAGCGGTTCAGCCGGCTCACTTGATAAGAACTATAACGAACTTGCCAATATCATGGCTAACTATAAAACATCCGACTTCAAAGAGGATGCATCTATCGGTTCAGTTTATGATTTGGCTAAGGATGCTCTTATGAATGTACTTAGCGTTCAGTCAGCTCCTTACACTGCTGAATCAGCTCTTACTCAGTCAGATAAAACAGAGTATGCAGTTACAACTTCAGTTACAACTTCCGCAACAGGCGATCGTGCATACGTTCCTTACTCAACCTCTAACGAAACAGTAACATTTACTGTAAAGGGTACTCAGGTAAGCTACACAATCCCTGAATCGGTTAAAGCAACTGCTTATGTCGGTGGCACAATAGACGCTACAACAGGTGCAACCAGTGGCGGCGTAAAGGGAATTTACTATTCCGATGAGAAATGTACAATGCCTATTTACTCACCAAAGCCGCTTACATCATCAGATGTTAAGAATGGCAAGGATGCTGCATTGGCTAATGTAACACTCGGTCAGGACGGTAACTATTACCTTACTAACTCAGTTAAGTATGCTACAAAATGGGATCTCGATACATATCCTGGCGGCCCATGGCAGAGACCGACAACTACTCAGGATACAAACAAAGATAACGAGCCTCTTTATAATCAGGTTCAATATGTATACAGAAATTCTGAAGGCAAAAAGTGCAACTCAGGCGATAATTGGGCATGTAAGTTCCCATCAGCTGAGTATCAGCTCATTCCTAACTCAGGCGAGATGGATTCAGTAGATAATCGTGGTATTGCTACTCAGGCTAATGACAGACTTGAATATGTTCTTAGCGTAGTTAAGTCTCACCTTATCAGCTCATCATCAACACTCTACAATGAGATTTCTGAGCTTAGAAATGGTCTTGAAGAAATTAACTTTGATATTCTTACATATAATAAGATGGTAGAATATGCAAAGAAGGCTGAACAGCAGTATACAGTTGACGTTGATTACGTTGACGCAACAACAGGCAAGACTGTTGAAAGAAACGGTATGTCTTATGTTGACGCTGCTAAGCTTATGAATGACCTCAAGAATGCAGGTACTAAGTTTACTTATACCACAGCTTCTGAAGTATCTTCTGTTCAGGCAAAAGAATACGTTAAACTCTTTAACATATTCGCTTCTGCAGTTATTGAACGTGGTTACCAGGGCAAGCAGCTTGAAAATGAAATCAAGTGCGCATCGGGTAATGCTTACTCAATGCTCAAGGCAACACCTGCTACATACAATGAAGACGGTACAGTTGCTACTGAAGCAACCGTATCTAAGAATGGCGTAGCAGCTAACCCACGCTTTGGTTCATTTGATGCATCAGGTAAGCTTGTTAACGAAGGCGCAACAAAGTACTCATCAGCATCTTGGAACAGATACGTGAGAGCTCTTGCTGCCGCAGTTGACCTTGCTAACTATGGTAACGGTTCTTATAAGTATAAGAATTCCGGCACATTCAATATCAATGACCGTAAGAACTATGACGCTCAGCTTGCTAAGATTTACAATGTTGATACTGAACTTCAGGCAGCTGAAATCGGTCTTACCGAGTTTGAGAGCTGTGAGCTTACTGTAACTCCTGTTGCAGGTGCTAAAGTAACAATCGACGGCGTTGCTTACTCAGGTCCTGTAGCTGTAGAAAAGGGTCAGGTTGTTTCAATCAATGTAACAGCAGAGGAAGGTTATACTCTTAAACCTGAACTTACTGTTAACGGCGACAAACTTACATTTGACGATACAGCAACAGCATTCCCGTATGAGCTTACTGTTACAGGCAATACTACAATCGTTCCTTCGGTTGAGTCATTGGCTCCGTCAACTCATAGTGTTAATGCTTCACTTGTTGTAGCAACATCTTCAAAGGGTGCTACTAACAATAAGGGCGTAAACGGAACATATAAAGTAACTGTTTATGACAGTGCAAACGCTCCTGTTCTTGAAAAGTCATTTGACCTTACAACTGATGCAAACGAGATTAGTCTTGACCTTGCACCTGGCACATATACAGTAACAATTACTTCTGAATTCGCTCTTGCACGTACAGTAAGCATTGTTGTTGGTGACGCTGATATTGCAGGTCCTGCAATTGCAATGGTTGTTTGTGACTACAATAAGGATGGCAATGTAACCGGCGCAGATGCTACTGCTGTATATTCAGTTGCTTCTAAGGCTGCTGATCTTCGTTATGACCTTAACGGTGACGGCTCGGTAACCGGTGCGGATGCTACAACTGTTTATGCTATTGCATCATCTGCTATCGCACTTCCTGCTGTTACTATTAAGTAATATTAGCTTCTATACTTCTTAGGGGCGAAAGTCCCTAAGAAGTTTTACTTGAAAATTACGATAACTTGTGTTATCATTTAATTAAGCAGAGCTATGGCTTTGCTTTGTCTTGATATATTCGGCTTTTGCCGTTTATATACTATGCCCCCCTTTGGCGGGGAGGCTATGGGCAGTTTCATTTAGTAAATATTTAGTGTTTCACGGTGTTTGGCTTTTGCCAAAGTTGCTTGGTTTCATATTTTTATGTTTTCTGACCGATTTTGTCTTTGCCCTTCACGGCGATTCTGCTTCTCCCCAAATTAAGCAATTTTTTTAACAAGGAGGTAACACCAATGAATACAATTGCGAAAAAACGAGTAGGTGTTATTTTCGGTACACTTGCGTTTTTGGCTTTTGTTGCGCTTGTTGTGTGCCTTCCTCGTACTTCGTATGCTGCTGCGCTCGGAACGGAGAGCCCGAACGTTTATTGCACATACACAGATTCTAACGGCAAACAATACGACGGTGATAAGTTACCTGCCGGTACATACGACGTCAGCTTTTATTTAGAGGGCGTCACCGAGTTATCGGTTGTGCAGGTTACATCAACCTATTCTTCGGATGTATCGGTGCAGAGTGAGCCTAAGGCTCTTCTTTCTGATGAGGTTGCCGGCGTATCTTCGATGGGAACCGTAACGAATGATTCTAATTTGGTATTCGGCTTTGTTTCAGATGCTGACACTTGTTCATCTGTAACAAAGGACGGCACGTTGCTTGCAACCTTCTCGGTTGCTTTTGCAAAGGATTGTGACGCCGCTGATGTTATTTCGGTTTCAACAGACCCAAATAAGACTTTCGTTTTGGCTAATTATAATGACGGATTTGACGATGAGTACGCTCTTGTTACCGAATCTGCCGATTATCCCGGTTCTCTATATTTAATGACCTGTGACGTTTCACCGTCAACCGGTCATAGCGTAAACGGTTCGCTTGTTATTATGACAGATGCGAAAGGCAATACTGCCAACAGTCCTGTTTACGGTGAATATACGGTTAACGTATATTCCGATTCAGCTCGTACCGAGCTTGTCGGTACAACCACATCATCTCTTAAAGATGGTGTAAACGCTTTCTCTATTGATTCGTTAAAGGACGGAACCTACTATCTTTCAATCTCGTCTGATTATGCAATAGCTCGTAATGACGTTACCGTTATCGTAAACGGTGCCGATATTACTAATGCGGTTATCCCTATGATGGCTTGTGATTTTAATAAGGATGGTATAATTACAGCTGCCGATGCAACAAGTGTATATCTTTTTGCTTCAAAGCAAACGGATTTAAACTATGACCTTAACGGTGACGGCGTTGTAACAGGCGCCGATGCAACAGCAATTTATGCATGTTCATCCGGTTCCGGTTATTATAACGGATTAGAGATAAAGTGATTTTTTTCAAAATAAATAAAGGGGATTTCTAAGTGAAAAAGACATTTAGAAAAGCAATAGCTGTTCTTCTTGCAGTTCTTATGGTTGCATTCTCCGTTCCGTTTTCTGCTTTAGCAGGTACTCCTGATGCGCCGGATATGTTCGGTGAAACAAATTATACTGTTACTAAAAACAGAAAATGGTGGGTTGATGACGGCGTTGATACAAGCCTTTCAAAGCTTCAGTCAACTCCTGAATATTGGAGCTATAACAGCGACGAAACTTATAACCAAATGGGTTCATGGAGTTTAAGCTTCGGTGGACGATTTGAAGATTATGGAAATAGTTGCTATGAAGACCATCGTAATGACTATAAGCCTGTAATTGCTGCAACAGTATCTTCACAGGGTACTAATGCAGGTATGAAAGAGGCTATTGCAAAAGTTAAAGATAAATCAGATACAAACGCAATTAAAAACTATGCTGCATCATACTTTCAGAATTACTATGGCATGGATGCGTCACATACTTATGAAGCCGTTAAGACAGCTAAAAATATTCTTAACCCTGCAACACTTAAGGCAGGCGATCGTATTGCTGTAACAGTTGAATTTGGTGGTTTTGACGTTCTTCAAAACGGTCAGTTCAAGGGTAAGTTCAATAAGGAATACCTTAAAGCTGCAGCTTATTCTTCAAAGCCATCACGTGGCGATACATGGAAGGCTGTTTCTTCAGGTGCTGCAGGTTGTATAGCCGATGGCACTCAGTTTTATCCTACAGCGTTAGCCTTTGCAGGAAACAATGTAAATGTTGAAGATGGTACATTCTATGGTGCAGTTACAGGTAAGGCTGCTGTAGCAGGTGATCAGTCAGTATCTAACTTTATTGGTACTGCAGACGGCGTAAAACCATTCGGTAAGTATGGTATTGTTTCTTTTGTATATAGTTTTGAGGTTCTTCAAGACTGCGACCTTTCAGATGTATTTACATTTGACACAGATATTGCCGGTACAGAGTTTGAGCCTTATTACAGAACTTCACTCGACGGTACTGGTGAACCGAATAACACTAATGCTGTAAATCCTGAATTGTTCCTTATTACACATGACGATACAGATAGCACTTTTGCTAACTGGGCATTAATTTGGACAGATTATGCAAAGGAATCAACACCTGAAACTAAGACTTATACTATTACATTTAATGACATCAACGGCAAGACTGTTGATACGCAGACAGTTAAAGAAGGCGAAACTCCAACAGTTCCTTCAACAAATACTGCTGCAGCTGTAAATTATAAGAGCGATAATAAGCACGAAGTAACAACTTACTCATGGCCTGCAGTATCAGCTGCTACTGCAGATACTACTTATACTGAGGTTGCTACTACAGCTGAGGAAAATTGTAACATTACTTATGCAGAGACAAGCAAGCATACACTTGTTTCAGGTACTGTTCTTACAGGAACATGTACTGTATGTAATCATGTAGATACTCAGACTAAGGACGATAAGCTTGACGGTACAGCTTACTATGCTGCACTTGATGCTGCAAAGGCTGTTGACGGTACTAAGTACACAGCTGAATCTTATGCTAAGGTAACAGCTGCTCTTGAGACTTATGCTCAGGCTAAGGTTGAAGCTTATACAGATCAGGCACAGGTAACTGCTGCTGCTACTGCTCTTGAAGATGCAGTTAAGGGTCTTGTTAAGGTTTATACAATCACATTTACAAACGCCGCAGGCACTGTAGTTGATACTCAGAAGCTTGCTGCAGGCGCTACTCCTGTAGCTCCAAAGACAAATACTGCTGATACAACTGCTACACCGGCAGGTAGTAAACAGCACAGCCATACAACTTATAGCTGGCCGGCAGTTTCTGCTGTAACAGCAAACGCTAACTATGACGAAGTTGCTAAGGTTGTAACAGAAGATTGCACAAAGGGTAAACCTGTTGTAACAGAGCCTACACTTGATAAGCCGGGTTCAGAAGTTACAAGCTGTACAATTTGCGGTCAGGTTCTCGAAACTAAGGTTCTTCCTCAGCTTAAGGGTTATGATATCACAGTTGCTAAGACTGCTTACGGTACAACAACTCTTAACAGCGAGGACGCAACAAACGGTAAGACTACTAAGGTTCCTGCTAACTCAACTGTAACTCTTACAGCTCAGGCTAATGAGGGTGCAGAGTTCGTAGGTTGGAAGGTTGCTAACAAGCTCGTTTCAACTAACGAAACATATTCATTCACAGCAGTTGCTGATACAGAGGTAACTCCTGTATTTACAGAAACAGCTGAATCAACATTCGTAGTTGTATTCATTGATATGTACGGTAACGTTGTATCAACTCAGGAAGTAGCAAGCGGTGCTGACATTAAGGTTCCTGCAACTGCTCCTATCTATCCTGGTTATACATTCAAGGGCTGGGCTCTTACAAACGATGAGATTACCGCTCTTACAGAAGGTAAGACCATCAGAGCTATCTATGAGAAGGATGCTACTCAGACTTACACAGTTAAGGCTGCAGGCGCAACAATCACAGTTAACGGCACTGACTACACTGACAAGGCTGAAAATGTTGCATATGACGCTAAGGTAACAGTTACTAAGGCAGGCGCAACATCATGGACAGTAAACGGCGCAACAGTTGGTTACGGTGAATCATACTCATTCTTCTGTGCTTCGGATATCGAACTCACAGCAGTTACAAAGGCTGATGACACTTCTAAGACTCAGGTTGCTATCGTTTCAACAACTCGTCCTTCAGCTACAGATTGCGACGTTCTCTTTGTTGCAACACGTACTGTTGCTGATAATGAGACAGTAGTTAGCCAGGGCTTCGTATACGGTAAGAATGTAACAGCTTCTGACCTTACACTTGAAAACGTTGGCAAGACTGCATCAGGTACAAATCCTGGTAAGGTTAGAGTTATTTATAACAACACCAACGCTTCACAGATTGGTTTGAACTACGGTCTTACTGCAAAGACAGGCGTTGCCGGCGCAAGAGCATTCGTAGTTACTAAGGATGCAGATGGTAATGTTCATACTTACTATTCAGAAGCATCACTTTACGACTATAATGCTTAATTAACACAATTTAGCAAAGCTTTCACCTCTGCCTTAAGGGGTGGAGGCGAGCTTTGATAAATTAAGGAGGACACACCTAATGAAAGAGCTTTATACAAAGCCGGTGTCAGAGGTTAATGAATTTTCTCAGACAGCTGATGTTATTACTACATCTGGTAATGGTACTGACTGGGGCTTCGGTGGAAATGACTAATCTGACACTTTGATTAAAGCATTTGGAGACGGCAGAAATGCCGTCTCTTTTTGCGTTTTAAAAACCTTGAATAAAAAAATAAACTAAATATTAATCATTCCCGAATATGACATTTTACCTTTAACTGTATATTGACAAATAATTAACAAACATATAAAATGAAATTGTAATTTATGACATAAGATGTATATTTTAGAGGGAGAATACTATGTCAAATAAGGAGTATGAATACAAATTCGATACTGTCAAGCCGCCTGAGGATAGGGTGTACGATGACAGAGTGATGCATTATTATGAAAATCATTCAAACGAGCCTGCACGTCCTTTGATTTTGGCACTCGGCAAGCATATTACAGACAGAGTTTTGTATAAATTGCCGTGGCTTCCAAAGGTAGGTAAAGAGCTTACCGTTAACGACCCTGAGTATTGGGGTCTTGCTTCAATTGTAACAGACGAGATGGCAGAGGTTGCCCTTAAGATGAAGGTACACAAGGGTATGAAGCTTAAGGAAATTATAAAAGCTACAGGCAAAAGTGCCGCTTACCTTGAGCCGCTTCTTAAGGAAATGGCAAATGTAGGTCTTGTTGAATTTAATTGGGAAAATCCGGAGCATGAAAAGCAATATGTGCTTCCTATGTTCGTTCCAGGAAGCACAGAATTTTTTAATATGAAATGGGATAATATTTGTGAGCATCCGCAATTTGCAAATTTCTTTGAGCGTATGACTCAACTTCCGCTTGAAGCAATTACGCCGATGGTGCCTCCGGGAGGCGCCGGAATAGGTATGCACGTTATCCCTGTTGAAAAGGCAATTTCAATGGAAAATCAGTCTGCTGATGTGGAACATATTTCTCATTGGCTTGATAAATATGACGGCAAATATGCGGCAGGCCCGTGTTCGTGCCGTTATAGCCGTGCAATGTGCGGCGAAGGCTGTGCCGATGACCCTGAGGATTGGTGTATCGGTGTCGGCGATATGGCGGATTACCTTGTTGAAACAAATAAGGGCCACTATATCACACGTGAAAAGGTTATGGAAATTCTTCAGCGTGCCGAGGATAACGGTTTTGTTCACCAAATTACTAATATCGACGGTGAAAATAAAATTTTTGCTATCTGTAATTGCCAGGTAAAGGTATGCAATGCGCTTCGTACCTCCCAACTTTTCAATACGCCTAATATGTCACGCTCGGCGTATGTGGCTAAGGTTGAGGCTAAGGATTGCGTAGCCTGCGGCAAGTGTGTTGAATTTTGCCCTGCCGGTGCCGTTAAACTCGGTCAAAAGCTTTGCAAAAAAGACGGCTCTGCTGTTACATATCCTAAGCAAGAACTTCCCGACGCAGTTAAATGGGGCAAGGAAAAATGGTCACCGGATTATAGAGATAAAAACAGAATTAATTGCTACGATACAGGTACGGCGCCTTGCAAGACTGCCTGCCCCGCTCATATCGCAGTTCAAGGCTATCTTAAAATGGCGGCTCAGGGGAGATATACCGATGCTTTGGCTCTTATTAAAAAGGATAACCCTTTCCCTGCAGTTTGCGGCAGAGTTTGTAATAAGAGATGCGAGGAGGCTTGCACAAGAGCAACTCTTGATGAGGCGGTTGCTATTGATGACGTTAAGCGCTTTATCGCTCAAAAGGACCTTGACAGTAAAACAAGATATATTCCTAAAAAAGTAATACCTTCAAATAGGGGCGAGTTTAAAAATAAAATTGCCATTATCGGCGGCGGACCGGCAGGCCTTTCGTGCGCATATTATCTTGCACTTACGGGATACAGACCTACAGTGTTTGAAAAGAATGAAAAACCCGGCGGTATGCTTACTTACGGTATTCCGTCATATAAGCTTGAGAAGGATGTTGTTGAGGAGGAGATTGACATTATTCGTGCGCTTGGTGTTGAGATAAAATGCGGCGTAGAGGTCGGTAAGGATATCACTCTTGACGAACTTCGCAAGGACGGATATGAGGCATTTTATATTGCTATCGGCTGTCAAGGCTCAAGAAAATCGGGGGTTGCCGGCGAAGACGCAGACGGTGTTATGAGCGCTGTTGATATTCTCCACGAGATTGCCGAAAATCACGACCTTGACCTTAAAGGCAATAAAACCGTTGTTATCGGCGGTGGTAATGTTGCCGTTGATGTTGCACGTTCAACTAAGCGTTGCGGCGCTGATGTTTTGGGTATGTTCTGCCTTGAAAGCAGAGAGGAAATGCCTGCGAGCGAAGAGGAAATTTTTGAAACCGAGGACGAGGGTATTCAAATAAACAACGGCTGGGGCGTTAAGGAAATTCTTGCAGAGAACGGCAAGGTGACGGGCGTTGTGCTTAAAAAATGCACAAGTGTTAAGGATGCAGACGGCAAATTTAACCCTCAGTATGACGAAAATGATACTCAAATAATTGAATGTGACCGTATTTATCTTTCAATCGGTCAGTCAATTGAATGGGGTAATCTTATCGACGGTGAGGCGGTAGAACTTGGCAGAGGTAACGCTCCTCAGGCAGACAGTCTTACTTATCAAACAGAGCAAAAGGATATTTTTGTCGGCGGTCACGTTTATACAGGTCCACGCTTTGCAATTGACGCTATTGCTGCAGGCAGAGAGGGTGCAGAGTCAATCCATAGGTTTGTTCATTTCAACGCAAGCCTTACAGTCGGCAGAAACAGACGTGATTTCATAATGCTTGATAAGAACGATATCCTTGTTGACAGTTATGATAATTCCTCACGTCAAATCCCGAATATTAATAAGAAAATTGACGCTAAAACTTCGTTTAAGGATGCTCATCTTCCCCTTACAGAGGAGCAGATTAAAAAAGAAACTGCACGATGTCTTGGTTGCGGTGCATCCGTTGTTGACGAAAATAAGTGCATAGGCTGCGGAATTTGTACTACCAAATGCGAATTTGATGCAATTCATCTTTTTAGAGATAATCCCGAATGTAGCACAATGGTTAATTCAGATGATAAGATGAAAGCAATTTTGCCTTATATGATTAAGCGTAATTTCAAGATTAAAAAAGCTCAAAAGGCTAAAAAGGATTAATTATGCACGAACTTGGTATAGTTTTTCATATCATTAACGAAATTGAAGATGTAGGCAAGGAAAACGAGCTTAAAACGGTATCGTCTGTTACGGTTGAAATAGGCGAGGTTTCGGGTGTGCTCCACGATTATCTTGAGGATTGTTGGAAATGGGCTTGCTCAAAGAGTGAGCTTATGAATGGGGCAGAACTTAAGGTAGAAGTTATCCCGGCAGTAACGTATTGCGAAAGTTGCAAGGGCGAATACAAAACCGTAGAGTACGGTAAAATTTGCCCTTACTGTCAAAGCGAAAAAACCTATCTTCTTTCGGGTAATGAAATTATGATAAAGGAAATTGAGGCACGGTAGCATATTAATGCGCTCTGTCTTTATGATATGATTTTTATTTAACTTTTTTAGAGGAGGGGAATGACAATGTTATTTCAAATTTACGGCGACATGGCAGGCTGGCAACTTCTCGGCTGGGTAATGGTCTTTGTCGGTCTCGTCGTTATGAATGAAATTGCAAGGCGAACAAAAGCAGGCGGAATTTTTTGCTTCTTTGTTTTACCGGCAGCACTGACGGTATATTTCATTGCAATTTATATCGGTGCGGCTAAGGGAGATGATTGGGCACTTCAAAATGATACCTATGTTCATATGAACAGCTGGTTCCATTATGCAAAGCTTTATGCGGCAACAGCAGGTTGTATCGGCTTTATGATGCTTAAGTATAAATGGGGCATCGGCAAAAAAAATTGGTTTAAGGTGTTCCCGTTTGCAATCGTCGCTATCAACATTCTTATCGCAGTCGGTTCTGACTTTGAGTCGGCAATTAAGGGCGGAATTTCAGGCGGCTGGTGGCTTTCGTCTGAAAATGTATGGCTCTATGGCGGCTGGTGGAACTGGGTGAACGGTATCGCCGGTATTATAAATATTTTCTGTATGACAGGTTGGTGGGGTATCTATTCCTCAAAGAATAAGCAGGATATGCTGTGGCCTGATATGACATGGTGCTATATTTTGGCTTATGACCTTTGGAACTTTGAATATACTTATAATAATCTCCCTACTCACTCTTGGTATTGCGGCCTTGCACTTCTTCTTGCTCCTACATTTGCAAATGCATTTTGGAATAAGGGCGGTTGGATTCAAAACAGAGCTAACACACTTGCACTTTGGTGTATGTTTGCTCAGGTATTTCCGCTTTTCCAAGACAAAAGCCGCTTCTCGGTTCTTACATCCGTTTATGCAGACGGATATATGGACCCTACAGTTCCGCCAACAAACGCAGACCCTAAAATGCAAGGCATAATTGCCATTATTGCTCTTGTGGCTAATGTTTGTGTATTCGCTTCTATTATTAAGCGTGCAAAGGAACAAAAGAAAAATCCTTATAAAAACGAAATATTTACTGACCAAAAAGATTATAAGCTTGCACTTGAAAGAGCAGCCGAAAAGGCTCGCAAAGCAGCTTAATCTTCATAAAAATTCAAAAAATAACGCCGTCGA
>ENA-OOWO01000467-OOWO01000467.1-human-gut-metagenome-genome-assembly--contig:-NODE-467-length-27301-cov-18.035895_pt1 | contig 27301 bp, 25 predicted proteins | sample MGYA00241579_ERZ501327 | MGnify/ENA primary metagenome ERZ501327 (study PRJEB25962, sample SAMEA2042836) | human gut metagenome | biome: human gut; feature: human-associated habitat; material: faeces...
CGCAGTTAGTAGTTCTTCAGGAACTCCATAACACTCCTTATTTCTGCCAGACAGAAGATACCAGTCTGTTCGACCTGGCCGAACCCATTCCCGGTCCTTCTACCGGTTTCTACAGTGAGATAGCCGCCGCCTACCACATCGTGCTGGTCACTTCGCTGTTCGAACGCCGTGCCGCCGGACTGTATCACAACACTGCCGTGGTATTCGACACTGACGGAAGCATCGCCGGAAAGTACCGTAAGATGCACATTCCAGATGACCCTGCTTACTATGAGAAGTTCTATTTCACTCCCGGCGACTTAGGATTCGAACCTATTCAGACCTCCATCGGTAAGCTCGGCGTGCAGGTTTGCTGGGACCAGTGGTATCCGGAAGGAGCCCGCATCATGGCCCTGAAAGGTGCTGAACTGTTGATTTACCCTACCGCCATCGGCTGGGAAAGCACCGACACTCAGGAAGAAAAAATGCGCCAGCTGGGTGCATGGGTAACCGTACAGCGCGGTCACGCCGTAGCCAACGGTCTGCCTGTCATTGCCGTAAACCGTGTAGGCCTTGAACCCGACCCTTCCGGCCAGACCAACGGCATCCAGTTCTGGGGCAACAGCTTCGTAGCCGGCCCGCAAGGCGAAATCATCGCTCAAGCCAGCAACCTGAAAGAAGAAAACATGGTGGTAGAAATCGACATGAACCGCAGTGAAAATGTCCGCCGCTGGTGGCCCTTCCTGCGCGACCGTCGCATCGATGAATTTGAGCAGCTCACCCGCCGGTTTATCGACTAACAGGCTGAATTACAAATAAAGAAAAGGATTATTACCTGCGGGTAGTGGTCCTTTTTTCTGTATTATAAAAAATGTTTTATCCTTGCATTGAATATGCAATAACGTTATCTTTGCAAAAAAGATAAATAATATGGGAAAGTCTACAGATACAAAAGCAAAGAAACAAATTACAAAGCCTGACTCTGTAAAAGTAAACTTCAAAAAAGTTACTAAAAAAGAACACGCCAAATACAGAATACAGGTCTATTCTTACCTCGTTCCCTAATGAAAATCCTACCTCCTTATTACGGCTCCGTATTTATTATGCGGAAAGCGCCAACTTGTAAAGGAATAAAACATTTGAACACCACACCGACGAACGCAATAGCGCATACCTAATGCTTAGAAAAACAGAATTAGACAAAAATACCTTCTCTATAAAAGATATAGAAAACTTTTTTAGAGACATATACATGTTATCATAATCTATCTCTTTCTCATCGTCTATCCCAGAAACTCGGAGTCAGCAGCAGTAGTACGCCGAAGAGCTCCAGACGCCCTATCAGCATCATAAACGACAACAGCCACTTCGCCAAGTCAGGAAGTGCACTCCATGAAAATGCTGGTCCGAAGGCACCCAGTCCTGGCCCAATGTTACCGATACTTGATACAGATAGTCCGAAAGATTCTTCCAGTCCGATGCCCATGCACATCAGCGCCAGCCAGCACAAAAAGATACAGACAAAATAAAAGAACACAAACGTCATCACCGTGGCAAGCGTACGCTGTGACACCGCCATCCGGTTCATCTTTACCGGCAATACCGCTCTGGGATGCATCAGCCGGTGGAACTCATTTTTCACGTTACGCAACAAAAGCAGCAGACGCACATTCTTGACACCCCCCGCCGTAGAACCGGCACAGCCCCCTGCCACCATCGTATAAATAAGCAGCAGCCACGTGAAAGGAGGCCACATATTATAATCGTCCGTAGCAAAGCCGCACGACGTATGAATGGACGCCACCTGGAAAAGCGATTTCCGGAAAGCTTCCTCCAATCCATAATTATTATACCAGTACAAGGCCCCGGTAATTATCAGTGTCACCGCTCCGATGGAAATGAGATACAGCCGGAGCTCTCCATCCTTAAACAACTGTCCGCAACGCCCCTTCATGCACATGAAATACAGCGAGAAGTTGATACCCGACAGAATCATAAAGATAGCAATCACATATTCTATAAAAGGAGAATTCCAGTAAGCCACACTGGCCTGCTTGGTAGAATACCCTCCGGTAGCCGTCGTAGAAAAAGCATGACATGCGGCATCAAACAAATCCATGCCACCAATCAACAGCAGTACAATTTCTGCCACAGTCAGCACGAGATATACCGTCCACAGACATTGTGCCATGACGCTGATTTTCGGATGAATCTTGTCGTGCGTCACCCCCGTAGCTTCTGCCGAGAAAAGCACCTGATTGCCCACTCCGAAGATAGGTAATACGGCAATCGTAAAGAACACGATTCCCAATCCTCCAATCCATTGCGAGAAACTGCGCCAGAACAGCATACCGTGCGAAAGTGCTTCAATATCATCCAGTATGGTTGCCCCCGTAGTAGTAAACCCCGACATGGTTTCAAAAAACGCATCAGTCACCGAGGGGATACTCCCGCTTATATAAAAAGGCAGCATACCGAAACCTGTGAAAAGCAGCCACGTGAACGCCACGATGCAATACCCGTCGCGTCGTGTCACCCGGTTTTCAGCTCCTCTTCCCAACAGAATCAGTCCGCTTCCCACGGCCATATTAATCAATGTCGTGTAAATAAAATAAATATAGTCCTCCTCCCCATAGCACAAGGAAACGCCTGCACATGCCAGAAACATCATTGCCTCCATAAAGAGCAGGATACCCAAGATGCGAAGAATCATCTTTCTGTTAATCAAACTGTTGCCTCGGTTGGCAGTTACATTGACCGCCGTCGATAAAAAATCTTCCATGTAGCTTTATGTGTTTTACTAGCCAAGTTTCCCCTTTTTTAATTCCTCATCCAAAAAAGAAAAAACATACCTCGGACTTTGAGTATAAAAAGAAGTCCGCTCATTCATTACCTTGCCATAAATTTCAGAATTAAAAACAGTTGCAAGAGCCTGTTCCAATGTCAGTTTATCATTTTGTTCTATCAGAAGACACGCAAGTTTCTTTATCATGTCTGCCATCATTTCTGTTTTCTCATTCATACCCTCTGTAATAATCTTATCGCACGCTCCGTACCAAAAAAGTATTGTATAGTAATACCTTTCATATATTTCAAATTCCTGACCAAAGTCGGCAAATCAATAGAATGATTTTCATACCGCCATAGCTGAACCCCCACACGGTCATCCGCTATTGGGCCTACCACAATATCATATCCATGCACAGGATGACTTGTAGGGTTATTTCTATTCAGAAGAATAAACTTCGCCCATTCTTCTGAATATTCTTCAAACCTTAGCACATTCAATCCTTCCCAAACCTCCTCAACTTCATAAGTTAATACCACAGGTGAGCCACAGCCTAATTGCTCAACCTTTACATTTGCCATATTAAGCGCTTGATAATAATCAGCTGAAAGATAAAAACCCCGTCCAAAATCTTTATTGGGTTTCGATTTCAACAAATCAATTCTATCAAACTCCTTATTCGTACCATGATATAATTTCATACCAACTCTCCTCCTTGTCGACGGCAATATTCCGCAATATCATCCACCATCGATGTAAACGACTGCGTATGCACATAATCATAATGCCTATCAATAAAATCAATACCTTTAAATCTACTCAAATAATTAAAGGCCTGTTTCATCGTCAGCCCATATTTATGTCCAAACTCAAATAGAAAAATAACCGTCCATTCCAATTTTTCCTTCACATCATATTTCATAGACATAGTTTTATTGCAAATTTACAAAAATTCTCATGAATCACATCGGGAAACACAAGAAATGACACCATAGAAATGATGCCAGACAGAAAAAAACAAATCTACATGGCCGTATCCTCCCCCACAGGAACGGGTTCCGAAACCGTGACACTTCCGGGCCACCGCTTGACGGGTTGTCGGGGTTGGCACCGGTTTTTCAAACTTTCTATATACAGGTGTGGAAAAATATAAGCGTTGTATTTTTCCACACCCCGCGTATATATACTTTATAAAAATGCCTGCCAACCCCGACAACCCGTCAAAATTTCTTCCCTCACCCCTCTCCGGAAGCCTCCGGAAAACGCCCTTGCGTTTCAACTAAAACGTACTTGCGTTTGATTCAAAACGTACTTGTGTTTTAAGTAAAACGCACTTGCGTTTGAATCCGAACGCAAAGGCGTTTTTCAAGAGGTATAAAAAATTGATGAAAAAACAAGAAAATGCGATGCAGTATTTGTCAATTCTGTTCATTTGTTTACTAAAACTGGCTAGAAACTCATTTTGTCGGGATTTCTTTTTGACTTTTCGGTGAAATGGGGTATTTTTGTAAGATAAATAGACGTTGACGCTTACCTTGCATACCTATTTTTGTCTGTTTGGGCTGAATGGGTGTGGGACAGGTAACGGCGAAGCGTACCTAAAATATAGCACTAAATTAATTACGATTTATGATAAATTTAAAGCAATTCATTGCTGACCATGTAATAAACAGACAGCAAAGTATGTTCTCTGAAGATATTAGAGCCAACAAAGAAGCTTTGCAAAAAGAAATTGAAAATAAAAGTATATGCGTCATAGGTGGAGCAGGGTCCATTGGTTCATCGTTTATCAAAGCGATCCTGCCATTTCGACCATCTAAATTAATTGTTATTGATTTAAATGAAAATGGTCTGGCGGAATTAACGCGCGATTTGCGTTCTACATACGGAATGTATGTACCGGAAGAATATCGCACTTATACGCTTAACTTTGCCGACCCTATTTTTGAGCGTATTTTCAGAGAGGAAAAAGGTTTTGACATCTTTGCAAACTTTTCCGCCCATAAACATGTACGCAGTGAAAAAGACAGATACTCCGTCCAGGCTCTTATTGAAAACAACGATATAAAAGCAAAACGCTTATTAGATTTATTAGCTGTTTATCCGCCTAAACATTTCTTCTGCGTATCAACCGATAAGGCAGCTAATCCTGTAAACATTATGGGAGCCAGCAAGCGCATTATGGAAGATATGATTATGGCCTATACCTCCAAATTCAAAGTGACCACAGCTCGCTTTGCCAATGTAGCTTTCTCTAATGGGTCCCTACCCGATGGCTGGATTCATCGTGTAATGCTCAAGCAACCATTAGCAGCCCCAAACGATGTGAAGCGTTATTTTGTTTCACCAGAAGAAAGTGGACAGATTTGTATGTTAGCCTGCATTTTAGGAAAGAATGGTGAAATTTTCTTTCCCAAACTTGGTGAGAAACAAATGCTGACTTTCTCTTCTATCTGCGATGAATATGTAAAAGCCTTAGGATGCCAAAAAAAGCAATTTTCAACTGACGAAGAAGCTAAAAAGTTTGCCAATGACATGTCATTTGAAAGCAAAGAATACCCTGTTGTCTATTTCGGAAGTGACACTACAGGAGAAAAGGCTTACGAAGAATTCTATGTTCCAGGCGAAAAATTGGATATGAATCGTTTTCATAGCTTAGGAGTCATTGAAGAAGTAAAAGTTCGCCCGATGGAAGAAATTGACCAGTTCTTCATAGAAATGGAAAATATTTTCTCCCAGACTTCTTTTACAAAAGAAGATGTAGTAAACGCCATCAAACGTTTTATTCCTAATTTCGAGCACGAAGAAAAGGGTAAAAACTTAGATCAAAAAATGTAATTATTATGTATAGCCAAGTAACTGATTTTGTTCATCAACTGTTCGGAACAGAGGAAACAGTTCCTTTACATGCTCCGTTATTTATCGGAAACGAAAAAAAATATTTAAATGAATGTATCGACACAACGTTTGTATCCAGTGTCGGTAAATTTGTGGACCGCTTCGAAGAAGAAATCGCAGCCTATACCGGTGCTAAAAAAGCAGTTGTATGTGTAAGCGGAACAAATGCCTTGCACATGGCCATGATGCTGGTAGGTGTAGAACGTGAAGATGAAGTGTTGACACAAGCCCTCACTTTTATTGCAACTTGCAATGCCATCAGTTATATCGGTGCTCATCCCGTTTTCATTGATGTAGATATGGAAACATTAGGTCTTTCCCCAAATGCAGTAAAAGCATGGTTAGAAAAGAATGCAGAGTTAAAAAATGGTATATGCTATAACAAGAGAACTGGACGTAGAGTAAAAGCTTGTGTCCCGATGCATACTTTCGGACACCCGGTAAAAATCGATGAACTGGTTCAGATTTGCAACGAATGGCATATCGAGTTAGTAGAAGATGCCGCCGAAAGTATTGGTAGCCTTTATAAAGGAAAACATACAGGTACTTTTGGTAAAGTGGGTGCTATCAGCTTCAATGGAAACAAAACTATCACAACAGGTGGTGGTGGCATGTTATTGTTCCAAGACGAAGAACTTGGGAAACTCGCCAAGCACTTGACTACACAAGCAAAAGTTCCTCATCGTTGGGCCTTTGTACATGACCATATTGGCTATAACTACCGTATGCCAAACATTAATGCAGCTTTGGGATGTGCTCAATTAGAAAACTTGGAGCGTTATGTAGAAAACAAGCGTGAAACAGCACAAATATATACTGACTTTTTCAAAAATGTTCCAGACATCACATTCTTTACCGAACCTGAAAGTTGCCGTTCAAATTATTGGCTAAATGTGGTAATGTTAAAAGATAAAGCTGCACAGCAGGAATTCCTGGAATATACAAATGACCATGGTGTCATGACCCGCCCTGTATGGGAACTGATGAACCGCCTGGAAATGTTCAAACATTGTGAAAACGATGGGCTGAAAAATACAGAATGGCTGGCGGATAGAATTGTGAATATACCAAGTAGTGTAAGGAGAATATAATGAAAAAAGTATGTATTGTAACTGCCACAAGATCTGAATATGGATTACTGAGATGGGTCATCAACGATATTTTCCAATCGGAAATATTAGAACTAGCACTAGTAGTTACAGGTGGACATCTCAGTAAAGAACAAGGATATACGATAGATTACATAAAAAATGACGGATACCCGATAACCGCCACATTTGACATTAACCCACATTATAATTCACGTCTTGACGTAAGTTTGTCAATGGCTTTATGCCAATCGGAATTCAGCAAAATACTTAACAATATAAAACCAGACCTGCTAGTAGTGTTAGGTGATAGAATAGAGCTATTGCCATTATGCTATTCTGCTCTATTACTAGAAATTCCTATTGCACATATCGCAGGAGGTGATATTACAGAAGGAGCTATAGACAACAAAATAAGAAATGCCGTAAGCATGATAGCCCATTACCATTTCCCAGGAACCTACGAATCTGGTGAAAGAATCAAAAGGATGTTAGGTTCGGACTACAATATATTCGTAACCGGTGAAACTAACCTTGACAACTTCACACACCTAGAAAGAATGTCAAGAAAAGATATTGCAGAGAGTCTAGGTATTGATGCTGAAAAGGAATGGGTATTATGTACATATCACCCTGAAACAACAATACCTCTTGAGGAAAACATAGAGAGAGTCAACAGACTCAATGAGTTATTTACAACTGAACTTTCAGAGAAAGAAATTATAATAACCAAAGCAAATACTGACTTTGGAGGAGTAATGATAAATAAATTATTTGAGAACTTCTCAAGAAAAGCAGCAAACATACATGTATTCTCTTCATTAGGGCAAATAAGATATATAAGTACATTATATGAAATCAAATTCATGATAGGAAATTCATCAAGCGGCATATTTGAATCGCCTTTTGTAAAATTACCCGTAATAAATATAGGGAACAGACAACTTGGAAGAAAATATACTAAAAACATATTATTATCCAACGGAAGCACAGGCAGCCTAAAAGAATGTGTAAAAAAGGTTTTAGCCGATAAATTCAAAGCATCACTAGAAGATTTGGAAAATCCGTATGGGGATGGCCATGCGTCCGAAAGAATCGTTTCAAAAATAAAAGAAATACTATATGCTTAATACACCATATTATTTATTAGACCTAGAGAAACTTAAACATAATCTATGCTCTATGCGAAATGCTTTTGAGCGATTATGGCCGAATTTCAAGATAGGTTACTCATTCAAAACCAATAATTTACCATGGCTTATTAGTTGGTTTAGAGCACAAGGGGTATATGCAGAAGTGGTGTCTACTCCAGAATATCAACTGGCACAATTCACAGGGTACGATAATGACCACATTATCTTGAATGGTCCACACAAAGGCAATGAAACATTATTAAAAGTCATAAAAGACGGTGGTATAGTAAATCTAGATTCGTTCGAAGAGATTAGATTTCTAATAGATAATTTAGAAGAGACAAAAAATGCCAAAGTAGGCCTGAGAATAAATTTTGATCTTGAAAAAGAATGTCCAAATGAAACTATTACAGGAGAAGAGCCTGGACGATTTGGTTTTAATATAGAAAACGGAGATTTTGAAAAAGCCGTAGGCATATTAAAAAGATGTCAAAGTATAAAAATAACTGGCATACATGGACATCACAGCACCCGTACCAAAAGTCTTAAGATTTTTTCTTCAATAACAAATGCTATTTGTAAAGCAGCACAGAATATAGAAAACCTAGAATATATAGATTTAGGAGGATGCATATTCGGCGATAAACCTGGTGCCCCCTCGTTTGACGAATATGCGGAAACAATAACCGGAGTTATGAAAAAACATAATATAAGCCAGGATGTAACACTGATAATGGAACCAGGGGCTGCATTGGTAGCATCACCATTCTCATATGTGTGTAAGGTTATAGCTACAAAAGATATTAAAGGAACAAGATTAGTATTTACAGACGGATCCAAAAAACACATAGCACCGCAAATGAACAACATTTCATTTGCCTACAATTTGCCTGAAATGAATAACAGACAAACTATAGATAGGCAAATCATAAGTGGATACTCATGTATCGAGATGGACAGATTCATCGATATAAAGGAAGAAAGAGAGCTACTAAAAGATGATATTATTGAAATAATGAACTGTGGAGCATACACGATTTCACTGGCTCCATTATTTATTGAATATTTTCCACAGGTCGTAGTAAAAGATAACGAAGAATTAATAACGGTCAGAGAGGCTTGGGGGTTGAAAGAATTTTTACAAAAAAATATTATTATAAAATGAATTTGTTAATATTAAGTCCGGGAAGAAGGGTGGAAATAGTAGAATTTTTCAAAGAGACATTTCACAAAGACAACAGAAAAGTTTATACACTTGATATGAGCCCGTATGCTCCTGCGTTATATTTCGGAGATGAATATTTTTGCATTCCTAAGGATTTCAACGATTTACAAACATATATTACAAACGTAATAAGCATATGCAAGAAACATAATATTACAGTTGTCATCACTTTAATTGATCCAGAACTTGTATTACTTTCGGAATACAAAGAAGAATTCAAAAAAAATGGCATAAAACTGATTTTGTCAGATAGTGCATTCATAAAGAAAACATTCGACAAGTACGAATTTTACAATTCGTATAAAGACAAAATTAAGTTAGTGGATACAGCAGGAAGTTACAGTGAAGCCCTTGAAAAAATAGAAAAAAAGGAATGGAAATATCCACTTTTTGCAAAACTACGTAACGGAAGTGCTAGTATAGGTATAAAAAAAATTAACGACCAAGATGAATTGGATGAAACGAAAAACGAACCTCTTTATATATATCAGCCATTTATTAGCGGAATTGAACTAGGAGTGGACGCATATTTCGATATGATAAATGGACATTTAGTTTCCGTTTTCATGAAAAAGAAAATAGCTATGAGAGCCGGTGAGACTGATAAAGCTATTTCGTACAAATCAAGAAAAGTACTGGAAGAAATAAAGAAAATATCCCAAATAGAAGGATTATATGGTCCTATAGATATCGATGTTTTTGTAGATGAGAAAGAAGAAGTTTACATAAACGAAATAAACCCAAGATTTGGTGGAGGACATCCACACGCATATGGGTGTGGAGTAAACTTTATGGACATGATATTGAATAATATAAACAACAAAGAGAATAAACCAGAATTCTTCAATTATAAAGAGAATATATTAATGCTAAAATATAACGGACTTTTTTTTCGTAATTTAAACAATGAGTAAAACTTATATTATAGCAGAAGCCGGAGTTAATCACAACGGCAAACTAGATTTAGCCCTGAAATTATGTGACGCGGCTAAAGAATGTGGAGCTGATGCAATAAAGTTTCAGACCTGGAAAACAGAAGAAATCGTAACAAAATCTGCAGCTCTAGCCAGGTATCAACATGAAAATATAAACAGCAAGTCTCAAAATCAATTTGAAATGCTAAAAGCATTAGAATTATCTTATGATGACTTTCGCATAATACAAACTTATTGCAAAAGAATAGGCATTGAATTTTTATCTACGCCAGACGAAGAATATAGTCTTCAATTTTTATCCACTTTAAATTTGCCATTCATAAAATTAGGTTCTGGAGAAGTCACAAACATTCCATATCTAAAAAAGGTAGGAGCACTAAAAAAAGATGTTCTATTATCTACAGGTATGACTTACTTATCAGATGTAGATATAGCATATAGGACCCTTTTAGAATCCGGTGCGACTTCTGTATCCTTAATGCATTGCACTACTAATTATCCTTGCCCTATGAATGAAGTAAATTTACAAGCTATGCAAACATTAAAATATGCGTTTAATTGTAAAGTGGGGTATTCAGATCACACTATGGGAATCGAGATTCCTATTGCAGCTGTAGCAATGGGTGCAGAAATCATAGAAAAACATTTTACTTTAGATCAAGAGATGGACGGGCCAGACCATAAAGCTTCATTAAATCCAATGCAGCTTAAAGACATGATAGCAGCTATTAGAAATATCGAAAAAGCTTTAGGAGATGGAATAAAAAAACCTAACAAAAGTGAGCTAGAAATATCTAAAGTAGTATTAAAAAGAATTGTAGCTAATTGCCCTATCCATAAAGGAGAAATTCTCACGGAAGAAAAATTAACCGTAAAAAGGTCCTCTTATGGTATTAATGCAAATTTATGGGAAACTATAATCGGCAGCCAAGCTCTATACGACTTTAACACTGATGAACCTATAAGAATCAAATAAAATGGAAAATCTTTTAATAATCATTCCGGCAAGAGGAGGAAGCAAAGGAATTCCTAAGAAAAATATAAAGCCACTGAATGGGAAACCTTTAATCTATTATTCGATAGACGTTGCTCGAGAAATTACAACAGACGAGAATATCTGTGTAACAACAGATGACGAAGAAATTATTCAATGTGTTAAAGAATATGGATTAGAAGTTCCATTTAAGCGGCCCAAAGAACTGGCTACAGACTACGCAGGATCAAATGAAGTCATCCTTCATGCATTAGATTTTTATGAAAAAAAAGGGAAAAATTATGACTGTATTATACTATTACAGCCAACATCTCCTTTTAGAAAGTCCCAATTTCTAAAAGAGGCAATAGAATTATATCATCCAGAATTAGATATGGTTGTTTCAGTAAAAGAGACATCCTCAAACCCTTACTATAATTGCTTCGAAGAAACCTCGAACGGATATCTTTCTATTAGCAAGGGAGATGGTACAATAGAAAGGAGACAAGACGCCCCTAAAGCTTATGAGTTTAACGGATCTATTTACGTAATCAATCCATCTTCACTTAAAAATAAAGGATTATCACACTTTTCCAAAATCAAGAAATATGTAATGGACGAATTACATTCTATTGACATAGACACAATGTTTGACTGGAAAATAGCAGAATTAATTATTAAAGAACAATATATTTAAACAATGACTATTCAAGACAAATATTTAATACGTGAATCTGAATCTTTACTCTCTGCATTGAAGCGTCTCAATGAATTTGGAAGTTCTGATTCACTAACTCTATTTGTCATAAACGACAAATCTCAGATGGTTGGAACACTCACCGATGGAGACATTCGACGTCAATTAGTAAATAACTGTCCTTTAGATAGTCCACTAAACAAAATCATGCATACTAATTTTCGCAGCTTACAAAGCGAAAAACTTGATATAAAACAATTACACCAATATAAAGAAGAAGGAATAACCCTCATTCCTATATTAAACAAAGATCAGCAAATTACAGATATTATTAATTTAAAGCTATATCGTTCATATTTGCCAATTGATGCTGTTTTAATGGCTGGAGGAAAAGGAGAAAGATTACGACCTTTAACAGAAAAAACTCCCAAACCATTATTGAAGGTTGGAAACAAAGCAATCATAGATTATAATATCGAACGGTTAATATCTTATGGAATAAAAAATATTTCAGTTACGGTCAACTACTTAAAAGAACAATTAGAGGAACATTTCTCATCCCCTATTCTTTCTACACAAATTATGTGCGTACGAGAGCCTCAGTATTTGGGTACAATTGGTTCCCTTAAGTTTGTACCTCAGTTTCATAACGACACCATATTAGTTATGAATTCTGATTTATTCACCAACATCAATTATGAAGACTTCTATCTTCATTTTGTAGAGCACAATGCAGATATGTCTGTAGCATGCGTGCCATATACAGTACCCATCCCTTATGGAATATTTGATTTAGATGGTCGAGTTATCACTGGTATTCAGGAAAAGCCAACTTATCATTTTTATGCAAATGCGGGTATATATCTTATAAAAAAAAGTTTATTAAACAAGATTCCTCAAAATAAGTTCTTTAATGCGACCGATCTCATAGAATCACTCATAAATGAAAAAATGAAGGTAATCCGATTTCCTTTAACCGGATATTGGATTGATATTGGAAAACATGAGGAATATAATAAAGCGCAAGAGTTAGTTAAACACCTAAATTAAATTTCAATGAAAGTTTTATTTTATCACTCAAGTGTATTTTTGGACCATCACATGGGAGTATTACTTGATGAAGCTATTAGTCTACATAATCAAGGACATGAAATTTATTTTGCATATTGCAATAATCTATTAAATACATGTTTTTCTAATCCTAAGGGGGAAAAGAAAGTATGTATATCTTGTAAATCATGCACAAAGCACGCCTTAAAGCGCCTCCCTTCTCAATGTCATATAATTAATCTAAAACGATATAAAACAGCATATACAACACAATCTTTTCAATATACATCTATACGAGATATAAAACTCTTGCAATATAAAAATGTCAATATTGGCTTAGGCGCTGTCTCATCCTATATTACCCATACGAGAAACAACGAACCTATCATTGATGAAGAATGTAAGAACTATTTTGATTATATTCTTAACGACCTATGCAATCTGACCGATAGTCTAGAGAGTTGCATTACATCTATTAATCCTGATTTAGTTTGTATTTTTAATGGGCGATTAGGAGACGATAGACCTATGTATGATTTATGTATTAACAAAAATATAGAAATTCGCTGCTATGAAGTCATTGGAGGGATAAATGAGGAATTCTACAAAATGTACTATACGAATTGTATGCCTCACAATATCAAAGCAAACTTTGAACTCATAAATAATCTATGGAAAGAAACTGATAAAACCGAACAAGAAAAGATTGAGATAGGGAAACAATTTTTTTATAATCGGCGAAAAGGAATCCCAACAAATGATAAAGTATATATTAAAGATCAAAGAAAAGGATTACTTCCAAAAAACTGGGATACTACAAAAATAAATATCGCAATATTCAACACTTCAGAAGATGAATATAGTTCTATCGGAGATGAATTTGATAGTTTGCAAATATTCCCTTCACAACTAGAAGGAATAAGACAAATGCTAAAGATGACCGAAGATAAAAAAAATATACATTTCTATCTCAGAATACATCCCAATCTTGCCAACATTCCCTATGCCTACCATAAAGAGCTATATAAACTTCCTCAAACATACTCCAATATAACTGTAATACCTGCAACAGATCCAGTAAGCACTTATGATTTAATGGAGCAAGCTAGTAAAATTGTTGTATTCGGTTCAACGATGGGAGTTGAATCAGCATTTTGGGGAAAACCTGTCATCCTTTTAGCTGCAGCATTTTATTATTCAAAAAATCTATGTTATATCCCTGATACTTCTCAGGATTTATACAACTACCTCACATGTGAATTATCACCTAAAAATAATCTAGAGGCAATAAAATGGGGATATTACTTTATGTATCGCAATTCGGCTAATAAGTGTAAAAATATAGACTTTAATCGCAGTACAATGCATTTATTTGGAAGAACTATTATAACACCTCATTTTTTAACAATGCTAGGTTCATATAAATTATATGCAATCTATAGTTCTATTAGAAGAAAGGTTTTTTGTTCAACTAAAAGCATTTTTAAAGAAATCCCAACAAAAGGAATATAGCCACTAATTATGAGCCTAACCAAAATCATCAAAGATTCTCTTTGGTATGGAGTTGTTCCCAAACTTTCCTCTATTATCAGCATTATTGTCTTACCCATAGTCACTCCATATCTTACACCTAAAGATTATGGCATATATGGAATCATCAGTGCATATTTATCATTATTCAATGGAATAAGCACTTTGGGATTACACATGCACTTGCCAAACTCTTTTTTTACATTAAAGCAGAAATACAAACTATTATGGCGCAGGATTTTTGGTACGATGTTGATTTCATGCATAATTCTATCAATAATACTATTTTGCCTTTATCTTTTTATCTTACCAGAAATTCCCATACATCAGCGATGGTATGTAGCAATATTGGCCATTATTCCCCTATTATTCAGCGCAAACGGATTAATAGCCAATAATTTTTATGTATTAATAGGCAAGCCTCAACCACTTGTTTTAAGGAATCTATTAGGCAGTATTATTTCCATCATTACATTTTTTATCTGCGCCCGTTTCTTTCAAATCGGATATTTAAGCTGGATAATAGCCTCAGCATTCTCAACTATTGTAATATTTATTTTATTTATAAAGCCAATTTGGATAAATGAAAAAATATATCCTCAATTAGAAAAATCTTCTAAGCGTCAAATTCGATTATTAAAAATAGCCTTACCTGTTATTCCACATAATTTAGGACACATCCTCTTAAGTTCTGCAGACCGAATAATAATGACTATTCTAGGACTTAGCCTCATAGATATTGGATTATATTCTAATGGCCATCAAATTGGAGACTATACCAGTTTTGCCATTATCGGAATTTTTACTGCTATCAGTCCAGCTATTCAAAAAGCATATCGTACAAATAATAAGAATTTGATGTTATATTATTATTTGACAACTCAGATTTTATGTTCAGTAATTGTTTTTCTACTAGCAATATGGATGAAAGAAATATACTATATACTCATCAAAAACGAGGAACTTCAAAAAAGCTATTTAGTGGCTTCTGTAATATGTTTCTCTTTAGCAATGTATAGTAATTATGCTTTTATGTCTACAGCTGCATTCATAAAAGAAAAAACCGGATACATTCTATATCTCGTATTTATACCTGGAATTATTAATATTTTGTTAGCATTTTGCTTTATTCCAATATGGGGATATATAGGAGCTGCATTTGCAATGTTAATTGCAAACTGGAGCAATTCTTTAATTCCATTTTTTATTGAATTCTACAAAAAAGAAATGAGGAATATGCTTGGGAACGTTCATCCTCTACTTTATGTTATATTACTTAATATTCTCTTATTTATTTTCTCTATATTCATGAAAGAAGCAAGTATATTTATTAAAGCCATAATTACACTAGGAACAATATATTTATGTTTTATTTCCTACCATAAATTTGTTGTTCCATTGCAAATAAATAAATCTTCCCAAAACAACATATAATCATCATATTTGTTTTAATACAAAAACATTTATCTAAATAAATATATCTTTCATCGAAAAAAGTTTTATTAGCGGGCTTTTACAAATAGAAATACCGCTAAATAGTAAAACTGGAATAAGAGAAAAAGAAGAACTACGGGAATAAGCCTGATTACAATCTGAAAATTTAAGAACAACAAAAAGCTATGAAAATTTCTATTATTATTCCAATCTATAATGTAGAACCTTACATAGAAAAATGTCTACTTTCTGTATTCAATCAAACATACAAAAATATTGAAATCATTTTAGTTAACGATTGTGGAACTGATAAAAGTGTAGAAATCGCTAATAGAGTAATAATACCATATCAAGCATCACATGACATAAAAATCATACATCATTATCAAAATCAGGGACTTTCTGCAGCTAGAAACTCCGGTGTAAAAACAGCGACTGGAGACTATATTTACTTTTTGGATAGTGACGATACTTTACCCGATACCGCAATAAGTAATTTAATAGAAAAAGCCAAGAAATACCAATACCCAGATTTTGTAATTGGAGGTATCAGAACTACAGGAATAGAAGAACGAATCTATCCACTATTATCCAATGAGTATTTAGATAATAATAAGAAAATACTAGAAGATTATATGCTCTTTAAATGGAATGTTATGGCATGTAATAAACTCATCAATAGAGACTTTTTTATCAGGAATAACTTATTTTTTATTGAAAAAATATATCATGAGGATCTTTATTTTTCCTTTAGACTAGCTTTATATGCTAATACCATGGCTTGCTGTTATGACGTATCTTACCTATACCTCATCAGAAATAATTCTATTACAACCAATAAAAGTATAAAAAACTACAAAGATAATTTATGGATTATACAACAAAACGTTGAAATAATCAGAAATAAAGAAAGTATATTAAACAAATCAATATTATATAGTTATATTACTGAAACAATATATACGTTATATCTAACTCTGATTATCGATAAAAATCCCTTGATACTGATTAATGAAAAAATCAGTATTACAAATGAATTAAAAAGCATTTTACAAAAAAATACCTCAATTAATTGTAAATGGAAAGTTTCTTCTTTTTTCAAAAGAGAACTAATACTTCTTTCATTTCACATACAAATAAAAATCTTCAATATTTATGCTCAAATAAAGAAGTTAAACTAAAATCTATCAAGCAACACAAATTATGAAGAAACTTTTATATATCGGGGATAATCCCAAAAAGACATCCAATGGAGGAGATTGGGTAAACAAAAGAAATATATTAGCCCTACAAGAATTATATTCTAATAGGTTTTATATATATCCTATAAAATGCCGAAATTCTATTATAACTTTTATTAATTTATTAAATTATTATATGCTTGGGGTATCCTCCCGAACAGCTAAAAATATAATAAAATATGTAGAAAAGAACAATATAACATCTATTTTTCTATCCTCTTCAAAATTGGGGAAATTAGCTTATATTCTAAAAAAGAAATTTCCCAATATACACATTTACACTTTCTTCCATAACATAGAAAAACAATATACTGCTGAAGAATATAGGGTTAATCCAAATTTTAAAAATTGGATAGTAAGGCAAGTAACTAAATACAATGAATCTCTTGCATGCAAATATGCAGATAAACTTATAGTATTAAACGAACGAGACAATTCACTATTAAACCAAATATATGGGCTAAATGCTGATATATTACTACCTACTACCTTTATTGACAAATTCCAACCAGAATTAAAAAAAACAAAAACTTCCATTAACTCTCAGTTTACTTTACTTTTCGTTGGTTTTGCTTTTTTTGCGAATATTGAAGGAATTAAGTGGTTTATAGAGAATGTTTTCCCTGAATTACAAAATTGTAAATTACAGATAGTTGGGAACGGTATGGATAAAATATTCACATCAACATCTAACATTGAAGTACACGGATATGTGGAAGACCTGGCCCAATTTTACTATCAAGCAGATGCTGTTATTTTACCTATCTTCTCAGGAGGAGGTATGAAAACTAAAACAGCGGAAGCTCTTATGTATGGTTGCCCCATCATTGGGACTAAAGAAGCATTTGAAGGATATAAACTAGATTTTTGTAAAATTGGTGGAATGGCTAATACTAAAGAAAATATGATTATAAGCATAAATAAATTAAAAGAGAATCCCATATTAATAAAAGAGGCAAGCAATTATGCTCGTACTATTTTCAAACAATCATATAGTATCCAGACAACCATAGAAATACTTAAAGAAAATTTATTTTTATCATAATAAACGTATGAAAAAAGTTATGCTCGTATTCGGGACACGTCCTGAAGCAATAAAAATGGCCCCATTAGTAAAAGAATTTCAAAAAAACAATAACTTTGAAACGCAAATCTGTGTGACTGGTCAACATAGACAAATGTTGGATCAAGTTTTAGAGCTTTTCAAAATCAAGCCTAATTATGACTTAAATATCATGAAAGCTGGACAAGACTTATATGATGTAACATCACAAGTTATTATAGGGATGCGTGAAATACTAAAAACAGCAAAACCTGACATAGTATTAGTACATGGTGACACAACTACTAGTACTGCTACAGCACTAGCTGCATTTTACCAGCAGATTCCAGTAGCTCATGTAGAAGCAGGTTTAAGGACACATAATATTTACAGTCCTTGGCCTGAAGAAATGAACAGACAAATTACAGGTCGTATAGCAACCTATCATTTTTCTCCAACAGAATTAAGTAAATCTAACCTACTTAAAGAAAACATAAACAGTAAAAATATCATTATTACTGGAAATACAGTTATTGATGCTTTATTTTATGTGATTGAAAAAATAAAGACAGACAATACATTAAGTGAAGACTTATACAGGAGTCTTGTACAATGCGGTTACGATACAAAGAGACTAAACGATGGTCGAAAATTAATTCTGATTACCGGTCATAGGCGAGAAAACTTCGGAGACGGGTTCATCAGTATGTGCAAAGCAATCAAAAGTCTAGCTCAAAAATATCCTCATGTAGACTTCGTATACCCAATGCACCTCAATCCAAACGTTAGAAAACCTATACATGAAGTCTTTGGCAAAAACCCATTGGAACTATCAAATATGTTTTTCATAGAGCCACTAGAATACTTTGATTTTATCTATCTAATGGAAAAAGCAACAATAGTATTAACAGATAGTGGGGGCATCCAAGAAGAAGCACCTAGTTTGGGAAAACCTGTCTTAGTTATGCGTGATACAACTGAACGACCTGAAGCTGTTGAAGCAGGTACAGTAAAATTAGTTGGAACAAATTATGATACAATTATAAATAATGTATCTGAATTATTAGAAAACGAAAAATCTTATTTACAAATGAGCCAATCCACAAATCCATATGGTGACGGAAATGCTTGTAAACGAATTGTTTCATTTATTCAACATTTATAATTACCAACAATGATTGCATTTCTAAGAAGTACTGACGGGAATCCAGACTCAAGATTACAAAAATACATTGATTCTGTAAATGAGAGAAAAATTGATTTTCTTGCTTTTTGTTGGGATCGGAATCTTAAATTTACAGACAACAAAAATTACTCCTATTATCATAAGAAAGCCGTTTATGGTTCAGGAATGAAAAACATGGTAAAACTCCTTGGATTTAATCTCTTCCTACTCAATAAACTTATTTCTAACAGAAAGAAAATTGAAATAATTCATGCATGCGATTTTGATACAATACTTCCAGCCATTTTCATGAAAATATTTTTCCATAAAAAAGTCATTTATGATATTTTCGACTGGTTCGTAGATTCAAGAGAATTACAAAATTCCCTTATAAAAAATTGCATATTAGGCTTTGAATACATCGCTTTGAAACTATCAGACAGAACCATTGTCTGCGAAGAGGAACGAAAAAAACAAATAAATTTTCAACCTAAAAACATTTGGGTGTTACCCAATATTCCCAAATTCAAGCCTCTAAACGTATCTGAGTCAGAAAACATAGGGTCGAAAATAACAGTATCCTATGTCGGAGTCTTAACAAGACATCGAGGAATTGAAAAAATTATAAAATATGCAGAAACACATCCAGAGCAAGTTAACTTGGAAATAGCAGGATTTGGAGAACTGGAAGATTTAATAAAACAAGCTTGTATACAGGCAAACAATATTCATTATTGGGGAACTGTGCCTTATGAAAAAGGTATTGAGATTATGAAAAACTCAGATATTATATTAGCAATCTACGAGAAAACAACTCCCAATCATATTTATGCAGCCCCCAATAAGTATTATGAAGGTTTATATTTAGGGAAGCCTATTTTAACAACTAAAGATACTTACGTTGGCATTAAAACTGAAAAATATAAGACTGGATTCACAATAAGCGAAGACACAAATGAACTGGAAACTTTTTTTTCTAAAGAAAACTTAAGAAGCGAAATAAATAAATATAAAATTAATGCACACAATTTGTGGGAAAGCAAATATTCAAATTACATTGCTACATTTATGAATGAAATTTATACGCCTTTCATTCTATCGAATACCCAAAAACATAAGTAAATAATGATAAAAAATAACTTCAACCTTTAAAGTTACAAACTCTTTTTTCTTTCAAGGTCAGTAACCATTCTATTTTCCACCTTGACTCGTATTATCACTTGACATACTCTTCTCCATAACCTTTAACAACAATAATTATGGCAAAAGAGACAATAAACTATCAAAAGGTATATGAGTTCTATTTGTAATGAGAGTAAAGATTTTCTTGAGTTCTGTGCGGATGGAGTCAATCACAATAAGTTTATGAACTTCATCAGTGCAGAGTGAAAAGTTAAACAAAGACAAAAGGATTCAATAAAAAAGATGTATAGCATTATATGTTTCTCTACTTAGCACTTTTCCTATTATTTCTACTTTCATCTTTTCTAGAAATTATTTCAAATAATAAAAAGTATAGCATTTACACATTCACATCTCTTATTTTATTAACGTACATACTATCTTTTATCCGCTGGAAAACAGGAACAGACTGGGATTCATATTATGAAATGTATACCTGGATTGATAAACCATGGAACAATTTTAACAATGGAATGGAATCTGGATATAATTTTGTAAATCATTTAGGAAAGTTCCTATTTAACAGCTATACTGGTGTTTTATTTCTTTTTTCTACTATAATATATACTTGTACAGGGCGTACTTATATTACACTATCAAAATATCCTATAACATCATTATTCTTCTCTTTTTGCATTTTATCTTTTGCACATATCATGTATGTAAGGCAAAATGTAGCAGTAGCAATTACTGGATGGTCTGTATACTACATCATAACTCAAAAAAAATGGAATTTTATTGCATGTGTATTAATCGCTTCTTTATTTCATAGAACATCTTTAATTTTTTTATTGGCTTATCCAGTCTTCCACAAAAACTATTCTGCTAAATATTACTGTGCATCAATTATTGGTGCTCTAGCTATCGGGACTTTAGTTGGTAAATTATTTCTTAATATAATTGGAGGATTAGGCCTAGGTATTATTTCTTCAAAAATAAATGGTTATCTTGAATTAGGTAGTGAAGATAATTCTATGACTATCTCAACTACTACTGTTTTAATCAAAGGATTCATTAACAGATTTTTCGTATTAGCTCTCATCTTTTACTGTAAATATAAATTAAAACACAACTCGACTTTCTTTAATGGCTTAACTAATCTTTATATCTTAGGGACAATACTCTATTTTATAACTTTACCTTTAAGTATATCATTAGCACGTATAGCAGTATATATGGATAGCCTGCAAGTAATACTTATCCCATACATTATTTATCATCAAAAAACATTATATAATAGAGTATTACTTTTCATTTTAATCAGTAGCTATTTTTACTTAAGGCTTTATTCATCTATTATATCTTTTAAGACTGAATATATTCCTTTTACAACTATCTTTTCAACTTAAATATGAAACTAATATTTTCAGGCAACACAGCGTGGAGCATGTATAATTTTAGAAGGCAAGTATTTAAACATTGCATCAATAAAGGATACGATGTTTATGTTATAGCTCCAAAAGATAATGTATTTGATAAAAAATTAATAGAGATAGGATGCAAATTTATCCCTATCAAACTGGACAGAAAAGGAACCAACCCTTTTAGTGATATAAAATTATGTTTCAAATATTACCAGATATTCAAACAAATTCAACCCTCTGGATGTTTCTTTTACACTATAAAACCTAATATATATGGAAGTATTGCAGCCTCTTTACTACGTATCCCATATATACCTATAACTACAGGATTGGGATATATATTTAATACAAAAAATTACATTAGCATAATAGCCAAAAAGCTATATAAATTAGCATTCCAAAAAGCCCCTCAAGTATGGTTCTTAAATCAAGAGGACATCAATTCTTTTATATCAGAGAAAATCATCCCCCCATCAAAGGCCAAACTTTTAAGAGGAGAAGGGATTGATTTAGATTATTTTAAAATTCATGAAGACGCTCAAGAAGAAGAAATAACTTTTATTTTAATTGGTCGGATGCTTTGGGATAAAGGTGTAGGAGTATTTGCAAATGCTGCAAAATTATTAAAGAAGAAATACTCTAAAGTTCAATTCTTAATATTAGGTCCAATTGATGTAAATAACCCCAAAGGGATTCCTCAAAAGCAATTAGAAGAATGGAATAATCAAAATATTATACGTTATTTAGGAGAGACAGAGGATGTAAGAAATTATATCAATAAATGTACTTGTGTCGTACTTCCCTCATTTTATCGCGAAGGAGTTCCATTATGCCTAATGGAAGGAGCAGCATCCGGTAAGCCACTTATTACAACAAACAATATAGGATGTAAAGAAGTCGTCGAAGATGGATATAATGGTTTTTTATGTGAAGCCCAAAATGTTGAAAGTTTAGCTTCTGCAATGGAGAAAATAATCAACTTATCACCAGAAGAAAGAAAAATAATGGGAAAAAATGGAAGAAAAAAAATGGAAAAAGAATTCAATATAGACTTAATCATTAAAAAATATGAGTCTGCCATAAACCAATTAAAATAATTATTTTCTATTCCTACATCAAATGACACTTCTACTTAAATCAAAAAATATAAACAAATTGGAATTTAATTCTTAAATATATCATTACAACGATACAATTAATAAACAATATGATAGAAGAAAATAAACAACAAGAAATATCAGAAATAGATCTAGTTACCCTATTCCATAAACTAATACAAAAGCGTAAAAGTCTATATAAGGCCATTGGAGCAGGTATCATTGCAGGAACAATCATAGGATTCAGCCTGCCAAAAACTTACCAAGTAGACGTAAGTCTTTCTCCTGAATCCGGAGTCAGCGCTACCAGTGGATTATCCGGTATTGCTTCCATGTTCGGTTTAGGAAATGCATCTGCAGGATTTGGAGAGGATGCGCTGACTTTCAACATGTTCCCTGAGATTGTAAAGACCAATCCTTTTGCCTTGGAAATGCTTCAAATACCTGTTCAAACTCAAAAAGGAGACTGCGTTATACTCTATGATTACCTAGATACGGAAAAAAAGCCCTGGTGGAGTCATATAATGGGAACTCCCGGAATACTTATAGGAGGAATACAATCACTCTTTAAAGAAGAACAAAAAGATAGCATAAGAGCAATTGATTCATTCCGTCTCACTCCAGAACAAAGCGGAAGAATTGGGATGCTAAAAAAAGTATTGGAAGTGGAAACAGACAAAAAAAGCAATATGACGAAAGTCACTGTTTCCCTGCAAGACCCGCTTGCAGCTGCAATCGTAGCAGACAGTGCTGTACACAAACTACAAGAATACATCACCGATTATCGTACCCGCAAAGCAAAACAGGATTATGATTTCCAGCTCAGTTTATGTGAGCAATACAAAAAAGAATATTTTGAAGCCCAGCAGGAATATGCAAAATTTGCAGATGCTAACCGCAATGTCATCCTTCAGACCGTGACTTCTGAAAAAGAAAGATTACAGAAGAATCTAACTTTAGCAGAACAAATCTATAGCCAGTCCATGGGACAGCTGCAGGTTCTGCGTGGGAAAGTACAGGAGGCCAAACCGGTGTTTGCCGTAGTAGAACCAGCCACCGTACCACTTGCTCCGGCATCTCCCAAGAAAATGCTCATCATCATTGCTTTTGCATTCTTAGCTTTTGTGCTTGAGTCTGCATGGATTCTTTTCGGGAAAGATATTTATCATGATTTCAAGAATGAACTGAAAAAGAAAGATTAATTCCACAATTCTCTATGAAACTAAAAGCAATTTTACTCTTTGCTATATTATCCGGCAGTTTGGCGCAGGCACAGACTGAGAACTCTTCCCTCACCTACCATGTAGAATTAGGAGCTACTGCCGGAGACGGTACGTACGCTCCATTGTGGTTCACAGGAAACCGTTACGGATTAGGAAACACAAATCCAAATTCGGGATATCTGCTGGCAGGAATCTCATACGAAAAACAATTCAAACGCGGATGGCGTATTGAAGCCGGACTAGACATGGCGGGAGGCATTCATCAGGCGCAAGATGTGTTCATTCATCAGATATACAGTGATTTTTCCTGGAAGATGCTGACACTGAGCATCGGAAGTAAGGAACGCCCGGGATTTCCGCTGACCAAGAACACAGCACTAAGTAGCGGAATGATGGTGGAAGGTCCTAACACGCAACCGATTCCACAAATCAGAGGAGAAATCAAGGAGTTTCTAAACGTGCCGGGCACAAAGGGATGGCTGGCTTTTAAAGGACACATTGCATACGGTTCATTTACAGACAATGGCTGGCAGAAAGATTTTGTTCAACCTGGGCAGTATTTCACAAAGGATGTGCTTTACCATAGCAAATCACTCATGCTGCGGTTAGGGAACAAGGAAAAACTTCCATTGGAGTTTGAATTTGGCCTTTTGATGGCGTCACAATTTGGAGGTGATCAGTATCTGAAGCTGGAAGACGGAAGTACAGAGAAGGTACTGGACATGCCGGACAATTTGAAGGCTTACTGGAAAGCTTTTTTCCCTCAAGCAGGAGGAAGTGATACTCCTGGAGGAGAACAAGTGAATGTGGAAGGAAATATGTTAGGAAGCTGGAACTTCGCACTGAATTACTATTGGGGACAATGGAAGTTCCGGGCTTATCTGGAACATTATTTTGAAGATACATCACAGATGTTTTGGGAATATGGACGCTGGAAAGACGGACAAATCGGACTGGAAATTACTTTTCCGAAAAACCAGTGGATAACTTCGGCCGTATGGGAAGGACTTTGCACAAAAGACCAAGCAGGTCCCCTGTTATTTGATAGCTTTTGGGGGCAATTCCCTGAATACCAAATCAGCGCCGATGATAATTATTACAATCATTATATTTATGGAGGCTGGCAGCACCAAGGTATGGGCATGGGCAATCCGTTGCTTCCAGGACCGGCCTATAATGCAGACCATAGTATTTCTTTCCGGAGTAATCGCGTAAAAGCACATCACCTGGGCATCAGCGGACAGCCTTCTTCGGAGTGGGGATACCGAATGCTGATTTCATTTGCCCGCCACTGGGGCACATACGACATTCCTCTTGACCAACAAAGAAAACAATTCAGTTCGCTCTATGAAGCAACTTATACACCGAAATGGGCAAAGGGATGGAGTGCTTCGGCCGCATTAGGACTGGACCGAGGTAATTACCTGGGTAATTCTACGGGAGGCATGCTGACCATCAGAAAAACAGGAGTGATTTTTTAATTGAAGAAAAAAGTATGAAACGAATTTTCTATATAGGGCTTTGCATGATGGTACTGGCCATGGTATGCAACAGTTGCAAGAAGGAACCGATAAACAGTGAGATTGAAGGACACTGGCAATTATTGGAATTTACTACGAAAGCGGACAATGAGGTGCATCCGTGTGAACGTATCTATTACAGTATACAGCTTTGGGTAGTGGAAGTGGCAGAAAAGCAAGGGCCACAGGGATTGACTCCTTTCCGTGGAAGATACCAGTACGATGAAGCAAGTAATAGCATCACCATGAACGACATGAGCACGTATGACCTTCCAGAAAACTCCCGTCCGGCTGAGGTATGGGAACTGGAGCCCTACGGACTAAACAATGTGAATACGACGTTCAAGGTAGTGGAAACAAACGGAAAATACATGACCTTAGAGTCTGATTATGCCATATTAAAGTTTAAGAAATTCTAAAGCAAAAGGCATATAATCAGAAGAAAAGCCCCGGCTGTCATTGGCAGTACGGGGCTTTTTCTATATCTTTGCGAGGTAAAATTTGATTATTTATGGAAAGAAAAGTAGCACTAATCACAGGTATTACAGGACAGGACGGATCATTCCTGGCTGAATTTTTATTGGAAAAAGGTTATGACGTACACGGTACCATCCGCCGCTCATCGGTGGACTTCCGCGAACGTATCGCACATCTAGAAGGACAACCGAACTTTCACTTGCACTATGCGGATTTGAGTGACTCGATGAGTATCCTGCAAGTGGTAAGCAAGGTACAGCCCACGGAAATTTACAACCTGGCTGCACAAAGCCACGTACAGGTAAGTTTTGACTCTCCAGAATTTACAGCCAACGTGGATGCAACAGGTGTACTCCGCGTGTTAGAGGCTGTCCGTCTGTGCGGACTGAAAGATACCTGCCGTATCTATCAGGCTTCTACTTCGGAACTTTACGGAAAGGTGGAAGAAGTGCCGCAGAATGAAAACACGCCGTTCCATCCTTACAGCCCGTATGCAGTGGCTAAGCTGTATGGTTTCTGGATTGTAAAGGAATACCGCGAGGCTTATAATATGTATTGCTGCTCGGGTATCTTGTTCAACCATGAATCGGAACGTCGTGGAGAAACTTTCGTAACACGTAAAATTACGCTGGCTGCAGCCCGCATTGCACAAGGAAAACAGGAGAAGCTGTATCTGGGTAACCTGGACTCACTGCGCGACTGGGGTTATGCCAAAGATTACGTGGAATGTATGTGGCTGATTCTGCAGCATGAAACACCGGAAGATTTCGTCATCGCTACGGGTGTACAGCACAGTGTACGTGAATTCTGTTACTTGGCATTCAGGTATGCAGGTATCGAACTGGAATTCAAGGGTGAAGGTATCAACGAAAAGGGTTATGACAAGGCTACCGGCAAGTGCCTGGTAGAGGTAAGCGAGGATTTCTACCGCCCGACGGACGTAGTGAACCTCTGGGGTGACCCGACAAAGGCGAAGGCTAAGTTAGGCTGGAATCCGTCGAAGACAACCTTTGAGGAACTGGTAAAAATCATGGTGGATGCGGATATGGCAAAAGTGGCCGTAGAAAAGGCAGGAGAACAGATCCGCACGAACTTGGCAGAGTACCTGGAGAAGGGAATCGTGAAATAATGAAGAATGAGGAATGAAGAATTAATAATGAAGATTATATGTTCTTTTGTTCTTCTGTCTCTGAAACAATGAACAATTAATTTGTCGAATATGGACAAATCAGCGAAGATATATGTAGCGGGACACCACGG